>OGWU01000022.1_pt1 | contig 85166 bp, 83 predicted proteins | sample 1576071 | NCBI WGS metagenome assembly OGWU01 (sample SAMEA3541582, study PRJEB24748) | human gut metagenome | biome: human gut; feature: human-associated habitat; material: faeces | place: China | collected 2012
CCCTGCGAAGATAGCTTGCCGCCGGGTCCCTTTTTTTTGCCTTTTTAATGATTCTAGATTATTTTTTTGTTATACTGTAAAAGCTGATAGGATGGTGTTTATGTATATTTCAACGATTCATTCTTTAGAAAGCCTTGAAAAACTTAAAGAAGCAGGAATTGATGCCCTTATTATAGGTGTTCCATATTATTCGATTCGTCATTGTATTGAAGTGGATAAAACAAACTTAAAAGTATGGAAAGACAAATGTAAAGAATTAAACATCAAGTTATATGTTAATTTTTTAAGAATGTGCTCTGAAAAGGAAATAGATAAGGCGAAAGAATGGATGCAAATATTTAAAGATATTAATATGGATGGTATTTATTATGCAGATGAAGGCATTTTATATGTCGCACAGGAAATGAATATCCAAAATAAACTTATCTATCAACCAGAAACTTTGGTTACTTCCAGCATGGATGTAAATTTCTATTTGGAACAAGGCATACAGGCTGTTAGTCTGGCTCATGAGATGAGCTTAGATGAAATTACGATGATTGCTCAAGCTGCTGATCATCTTGAAGTTTTAGTAAACGGCTATTTTTCTATTATGTATTCTAGAAGACCTTTGATTTCCAATTATCTAGATGCGATTAATTCAAATGCTATTAAAGAAAACAAACGTTACGATTTAATTGAAAAAACACGTGATGAGCGAATGCCTATTTATGAAGATCATGCAGGCACACATATATTCAGTGCCAATCCTATATCTTCTTTTGAACAAATGGATTCATTAAAAGAAGCAGGAATCAAGCGTTTCCGTATTGATTCTATATTTTTCGATGATGATTATACGATTCAAGTATTGAATGCATATAAAACAAAAACAAATTTAAATGTTGGTTGTGATCGCTGGTATCATGAAACAACGATAAAGAAAAAGGAGGGGCAGTAATGAAAAAGATAGAATTATTAGCTCCTGCAGGAAATCTTGAAAAGGCAAAGATTGCGATCCTATATGGTGCAGATGCAGTATATATTGGAGGAAAACAGTTTTCATTGCGTTCACGTGCATCTAATTTCTCTCTTGAGGAAATCAAAGAGTTAGTTGATTTTGCCAATGCACATGGTTCTCATGTGCATGTCACAGTCAATATGCTGCCACATGAAAACGATACAGATGGACTACGAGAATATTTATTAGATCTTGATCATGCGGGTGTTCATGCGATCATTGTGGCAAGTCCAGCTATCATGACTTTGGCAAAGGAATTAAACTGTTCTTTTGAGGTTCATGTGTCTACGCAACATTCTTCTACGAATTCCAGCGCTGTACGATTCTGGAAGTCTAAAGGAATGGATCGCGTTGTTTTAGCACGAGAATGTCAATTGGACGAGATACGACAGATTTGTAAACAAGACATATTACCAATCGAAGTTTTTATTCATGGAGGAATGTGTATTTCTTATTCAGGGCGTTGCGTCTTAAGCAATCATATGACTTTGCGTGATGCCAATCGAGGCGGATGTGCACAAAGCTGTCGTTGGAAATATCATTTAATGGATAACAATGAAGAGATCTCAGATCCTTCCAATCTTTTCTCCATGTCATCAAAAGATCTACAGGCAGTTGATTATATTGAAGATTTCATCAACATGGGAGTAGCTTCCTTAAAAATAGAAGGACGCATGAAGAGTGCATATTATTTGGCAACTGTTGTTTCAAGTTATCGTTATTTGATCGATAAGATTTATGAGAATGGTCATGTGACACAAAATGATATTGATTATGTAAAAAAAGAGATTGCCAAAGCAGAGAATCGACCAACTGGTCCGGGGTTCTATCAAGGGCTTCCGAATTATAAAGTGCAATTATACCAAGATCATGATGAAACAGTTACACAGGAATATGTAGCAATTGTACTGGATTATGATGATAAGTCATCTATTGCGACATTACAGGTGAAAAACAATTTTATGCCGAATCAGATTATGGAAATTTTTGGGCCAACAATTCCTTCTACAAAAGTTATGATCAAGGATGTTTATGATGAAGATGAAAATCTTTGTGAAGTATGTAATAAACCAATGCAAATTGTTCATACAAAATGGACGGGTCCGATTGAAAAACACGCAATGATTCGCAAAATTCGTGTTGTATAAAAACACAGTATATGAGAGAATATACGAGTTGAAAAGAGGGACAATATGAAATTAAGTAAGAGTTTCTTTTATACATTAAGAGAAAATGCAAAAGATGAAGATAGTGTTTCCAGCAATTTACTAGTTCGTGCTGGAATGATCAAAAAAAGCTCAAATGGTATGTATATGATCATGCCTATGGGCAAAAAAGTATTAGCCAAGATTGAAAATATCGTTCGTGAAGAAATGGATGCAAAAGACGCTCAGGAATTATTGATGCCTGCTTTGATTCCGGAAGAAGTTTATATTAAATCTGGTAGACGTGAAGTGTTTGGTTCAAATATGTTTACAATGAATGATCGCTATATGAAACGTTATGTATTAGGACCTACACATGAGGAATTATTTGCTGTTGCGGCAAGTATGGATGGCAAGAGTTATAAGGATTTCCCTTATAACTTGTATCAGATCCAAACTAAATTCAGAGATGAAACACGACCACGTTATGGTTTGATTCGTGTACGCGAATTTATCATGAAAGATGCTTATACTTTTGATATTGATGAGGCTGGCTTGGATGAAGCCTACGCAAAGATGTATGATGCATATTGTCGTATTTTTGATCGAATGGAATTAGAATATAAGATCGTAAAAGCAGATACAGGGGCTATGGGTGGTCTTTTAAGTGAAGAATATCAGGCTATTTCAGGTATTGGAGAAGATATCGTTGTTGGATGTGAAGGTTGTGATTTCTCCAGCAATTTGGAAATCACAGAAGTTGTTGATACCTTACAGGATTCTCAGGAAGAAGAACTTGAGATTCAGTTAGTTGAAACACCAAATGCGAAGACTATTGAAGAAGTGGCTGCTTTCTTTGGCAAAGAGCCAAAGGATTTTGTTAAAACGCTTCTTTATAATGTAGATGGTAAAATTGTAGCTTTCTGTATTCCAGGAGATCGTGAACTAAATGAAACGAAAGCTTTAAAATTATTAAAGGCTAATGAGATGGAATTAGCATCTTTTGAAGATGTTGAAAAAGTAACGCATGCGCGTGTTGGTTTCGCCGGGCCTGTTGGTTTAGATTGCCCTGTATATATGGATCGTATGATCAAACATATGAAGAATTTTATCATTGGGGCAAATAAAAGCGATCATCATTATGTAAACGTGAATCTATCTGATTTTACACCAGAACTTGTAGCTGATCTATGTCAAGTAAAAGAAGGGGATATTTGTCCTGTATGTGGTAAACCATTAACATTCCAGCATGGAATCGAAGTTGGTAACTTGTTTAAACTGGGTACAAAATATGCCCAATCAATGAATCTATACTACACAGATGCAAACAACCAGTTACAGCCAGTATGGATGGGAAGTTACGGTATTGGATTGGAAAGATGTATGGCGGCAATCGTTGAACAACACCATGATGATAAAGGTATTATCTGGCCAAAAGAAGTAGCGCCATTTATCTTATCAATTGTACCTATTTCTTTAAAAGATGAAAAACAGATGGAAATTGCCAATGATCTATATAACTATTGTACAAAGAATAAATACTCTGTATTACTAGACGATCGTAATGAAAGACCAGGAGTTAAATTCAAGGATATGGAACTTATTGGTATCCCATACCGCATAACAGTAGGACGTAAAGCACAAGAGGGCATTCTTGAATTCTCTAACCGTTATACAGGAGAAAAAGAAGAAGTTTCAATTGATTCAATCAAATCTATGATTGATGAATTATATAAGGCCTAAATGGCCTTTTCTTTTAAAAAAGTTGAAAACGCTTACTGTATCATTATTGTTTACATTTGTTCATAAATCGTGTATCATTCGCATATAAGGAGGAAATATATAAAATGGATAAAAAAATATATCTAACAAATAATCAAGTAGTATTGAATTACAATAAAGCATACCCTAAATCAAGAGAGGTATTGTTGAAATCGAATACATTCAGAGTGTATCTACAGCACTTTATCAAAACACAAGAAACTCTGTATCCTGAGTTATATAACTATTTAACACGGAATGGAAAATATGATTCAAAAGAAGCCGCAAATAAATTCAGCAAATGTTTGAGAATGCTGTCTATTTTTAATATGGATGAAATCGAATCTGAATATCTAGAAGATAAAAAGAGTCTTTTAACTGTTGTACGTGAAATCTATAAAACATGGAGACATTTACAACGTTTTGCGTTTATCAAGAGCGATAGTTCAGATGACTTTGGAATCAATACTTTAGTACGTAGAGATTCTGAAATGAATGATTTGATCTTACGTACATATCGTTTATTTGAAGAAAGAATCATGGATCGTCCAAACTTGGTATATCGTCAGATTCAGGCAGGTACAAATGCTTGTTTTTCTATTCATAACAGGGATAGTATCTGGTCAGAGCATTACAGTGCGTTAAAGGATATTCCGATTATTGACCATGTTATGTTGCGTACACCAATGATTCTTCACCCAAAATCAAGTAAACGTACAGGAACATTTACAGAAACAAAAGTTGATCCAATGACTTATTTTGAGGGTGATTCAGAGTCTTTCTTCTGTTTCCCATGTAAAGTCGGTAAATTACTGTGTTTTGTGTATTGTAATGCTAAATATACTGCCAGTGCTTTAAGTATGGCTAACTTATTTGAGCTTGCGACAAAAGAAGAAGCGAATCAAAAACCAGATTTGATTTTATTATTTGGTAATCCAGATGGTAAAGATGCAACTGAATTCTATTATGATGAAACTGAAAACATTTGGCTTGGTTGTATTAGTGATGATCCAAGAATTGAATATTTTGGTTATTTAAAGAAAATGTGTTTAACATTGCACAATCTTGCCGCTATGCAACAAGGATGGTTGCCTATTCATGGAGCATTTGTTAATATTACATTAAATGATGGTCGTAAAAAAGGAATTATGTTGATGGGAGATTCAGGTGCTGGAAAATCTGAATCAATTGAAGCCTTGAAGAGTGTAGGAAAAGATGTTATCAAAGATATTGAAGTGGTATTTGACGATATGGGAACAATTCATATTGAAGATGGTATCCCTTATGGACAGGGAACAGAAATTGGTGCCTTTATTCGTCTAGATGACCTTGATCCAGGAACTCCTTATCGTGACATGGATCGTTCTGTGTTCATGGCTCCGGAAAATCCAAACTCTCGTATGGTTACACCTGCTGCATCTTATGATGTTATCACTACTAACCACAAAATTGATTTATTTGCTTATGCAAATAATTATACAAATGAATTTGGTCTTAAGAAGTTAACGGTAGAAGAAGTAAAAGATACTTGTGTCATGGGTAAACGTATGGCATTAGGTACTACACAAGAAGTTGGAATTAGTACAACTTACTTTGCAAATCCATTTGGTCCAATGCAGAAACAGGAACTTTGTGAACCATTGATTACTAAAGTATTCAGTTCATTAGAAGAAAATGGAACTTTTGTTGGAGAAATTTATACACATCTAGGATTTGATAAGACTAATCGTCACGGCCTTGATATTGCGGCACATCAATTATTAGAATTTATTACAAAATAGAAGGTGATATCATGTTTGAAAATACGTATTATCCACAAGAAACTTTGCGTAAAGCATTAACAACTTCGTTCGTGTGGATGGCTTTAGGGCTTTTAGTTACAGCTGCTACATCTTATCTATGTTATTCAACTGGCTGGTATTTATGGATGCTGACATCTATGCCTATGATTGGATTGCTGTTGTTTATTGTGCAGATTGGACTTGTATTTACGTTTCAATCAGCTATGCAAAGATCTACAGCAACAGGAATTAAAGTATTGTTCATGGTGTATGCCGTAACATTTGGCATTTCTTTAACTAGTTTGTTTTATACGAATAGTAAAGCTCAATTAACTGCTGCATTCTTAATTAGTGCTGTATATTTTATCTGTCTTGCTTTTATTGGATTAACGACAAAGAAAAATCTGAACAGCATAGGAATGATATGTGTTATTGGTTTAACTGTTTTGATTATCTCACAAGCTGTAATGCTTTTATTTGGTGTTTCTTTTGATACACGAATGATTTCTATTGTTGGATTGTTATTGTTTACGGGAATTACAGCTTGGGATATACAACGTATGAACAAGATCTTGTATCTCAGCAATGGGGATGTAGTGAGTCAAGAAAAAATTGCTATTTACATGGCTTTGGAGTTATATCTTGATTTCTTAAATATTTTCTTATATATCTTGCGTTTATTGGGATATAACAGAGATTAAAAGATTTGAGGAGTGTTTACTCCTCTCTTTTCTTTCCAGGAGGTTTTATGAAATTTTGTTTTGATTGTGATGACACACTTTACGATTTATCATATCCATTTAAAAAAGCATGCAATGAACTCTTAAATATAGATGAAACATATGATTTAGAGTCCATGTATACAGTATATCGCAGCTGTGGAGATGAAATCTTTGATAAGATTCAGGATGGATCTATTTCCATTGATGAATCAGGAATTTATCGAATTCGTCAAATGTGCAAAATCTACCATATTGATGTTGAAGAAGACTTATATCGTGAATTTCAAAGAGTGTATAAAACACTTCAAAAAGAAATATTTATGAGTAACGTTTTTCATGATTTTTTTAGATCGACTATATCAGAACTTGCGATACTGACAAATGGACAAGATGAACATCAAAGAATGAAACTGAAGGCATTAGATGTTTTTAAATATTTTAAAGAAGAAAATGTCTATACTAGTGGTCAATTAGGATTTGCCAAACCTGATCCGAGGTCGTTTAAAACGATGTTTTCGAATATGAAAGAGAACATTTCAGATTGGTATTATATAGGGGATAATTATACAAACGATATGGAAGGAGCTAAAAAAGTTGGAATGAAAACCATACACTTTAATCGCCATCATGGCTTAGAGGGAACAAGCAGTGACCATGTTGTTTATAGTGAAAATGAATTGGTAAATCTGTTAAGAAAACTAGAAAAATAAAGATTTAGATTTTAATGAAATTATAAAACTTTTATTTGCAAGCTGTGTTATAATAGGAATCACTAAAAGGGGATCAGAATGGATAGAATTATTCTAGAATTAAAAAAGTATAAGAATATCATAATTGGTATCGTTGTTGTTTGTGTTGTTATTGTTACGCTTTTTTTGTTATGGCCAAATCATTCAACAAATGGTGTAGATTACATTAAAGAGTCTGAATCTAAGGATCCTTCAGCACTTTCTGAACAGTTAAGCGAAAGAAGGCTTGAAGAAAGAAAACAGGCTATTCAAGATGGGAAACTGGATGTATTTGGCTTGTTTGATGATTATTTGATTTTAGGAGATTCAAGGGCAACAGGTTTTTACTTGTATGGGTATTTGTTGGAAAGTCGTGTTTACGCTTATAATGGAGCTACGATCTTAAATATTGATGAGTGGATCGATTCGATTCAACAGCTACAGCCACAGAATATCTATATCGCTTTTGGCATGAATGACATAAAGAATAATTTAAACAATACCTCAAATGGCAGTTATTCACAATTATTGTCCGAACAAATCAAAAAGATTTTAAATGTATGTCCACAGGCAAATATATATGTGAATTCGATTATTCCTGCCAGTCAAAGTGTTACACAATCAAATAGTGATCTTTGGTCTCAAATTGATGTCTATAATGCACAGATCCAACAAGCTTGTCAAGATAATGGATGGACTTATATTGATAATTCTTCGTTGGTACAAGATCAAAGTGAACCTATCTATGAATCAGATGGTATTCACTTTGTGTCCTCTTTCTATGAAAAATGGGCACGTAATATCATGGGGGTTCTAGAATGAAAAAAAAATTAAATGGAAAATTGGATATTCTTAATATCTTAAAAGGTTTGATCATTGGATTAATGTGTATATTCTTATATTTTACTTTTTCTACACCACAAGCATCGACAAAAGATTTTACAAGTGTTCAAAACGGAATGTTGAATAATATTGATCTTAGTACGATGGAATTAAAAGACAATATCTCAATCAAGAGATTTTTGGATTTGGAACCAGAGATGTTTGAAAATATTATTTATTATAAAAGTCAAGATGCATTAAATGCAGATGAAATTGTGCTGGTGCAATTCAAATCATCCAATGATGCTAAAACATTTGAAGATAAGATGAAGGCTAGGATTGATGAACAGACTAATATTTTTTCCGGATATGCACCTGAGCAGGCGGATAAATTAAACAATTCGGTCATTGATATTCAAGTTAATTATGCATGTATGATCGTAAGTCAAGATGCTAAGACGATCCACGATCAATTTTTACGAAGTTTATAAATAAGGGGGAAAGAGATATGATTTTTAATAGTTTAATTTTTATATTCTTTTTTCTTCCTGTCTCATTAATTCTTTATTATTTAACGCCTTCTACCTATTTTAAAAACATCGTTCTTTTGATAATCAGTTTGTTATTCTATTCATGGAATGATCCAGTCACATTGATCTTGTTGGTTTTATCAATCTTATGGAACTATATAAGCGGGATACAGATAACAAAAGAAACTAAGCATAGAAAGTTAATCATTGTTACTTCTATTGCTTTCAATGTTCTGATTTTGTGTATATACAAATATATCGATATGGTCGTTCCTTTTGAAATTGATACTTCTCATGTACCAATTGGATTATCTTTTTTTACTTTTAGTGCAATTTCTTATTTAGGTGATGTTATCACTAAGAAAGTGGAACCACAAAAAGACATCGTTTTATTTTCCCTTTATATTTGTTTCTTTGGCAAAATATCTAGTGGTCCAATTGTAACTTACAGCCAGATGCAGTCTCAACTTAAGTCTCGTATAATGAATCGTACAAAATTTAATGCAGGTATGGTTTTATTTATAAAAGGATTAATAAAGAAAATTATCTTTGCTGATCAGTTTGCTCTTGTTTTTCAAGCTTTATCTGGTAATGATACTGTATTAGGCACCTGGTTATATGCGATTTCTTATGCTTTACAGCTTTATTTTGATTTTTCTGGCTATAGTGATATGGCGATTGGTATTTCAAAGATGTTTGGTTTTGATTTTGACATCAACTTTGATCATCCTTATATGTCCAAAACAATTCAAGAATTTTTTAGACGGTGGCATATTTCATTGGGAAATTGGTTCAAAAACTATGTTTATTTTCCATTAGGAGGAAGTCGTGTAAATAATACTTTATATGTACGTAATATTTTGATAGTTTGGTTTTTAACAGGTATTTGGCATGGGGCTAATATCACTTATATTATATGGGGTTTGTATTTAGGATTGTTTGTCTTGATGGAAAAGTTCTTTCTTAAAAAAGCATTAAAAAAGCTTCCAAAGTTTATCAGCCACATTTATACACTTCTCGTTGTATTGATTGGTTGGGTATTTTTCTTTAGTCCATCTTTACTAAGTGCATTTGATACACTTTTAAGAATGTTTGGTGTTGGGGCTTCATCTTTTATGAATTCAGACTTCTTGTTTGTATTTACTAGTTATTTAGTTTTGATTGTCTTTGGGATTTTCTTTACCACAACAATCTATGATAAGCTTCAGATTTTTTCTTACAATCATCTCAAAAATAAAGGTGTCATCATTACATCAGTTGTTTATGTTGTCTTTTTCGTCGTTTGTATTTCTATGATGGTTGGTAGTACATATCAATCATTCTTATATTCTGCATTTTAGGGAGGTGAGATCATGAAACAAAAACGTTCTGAGATTGCTGCTCGCTATATTGCACGAATTGTTTTTGGTCTGATGTGTGTTGTTCTTATGATTAATATACTAGCTCCTGATCAAGCTACTTCACAGGCGGAAAATCGAAGCTTACAGACTTTTCCAAAATGTGATGCTGAAGATGTATTGAGTGGTCAATTTTATCAAGAATTAAACAATTATGTCTCGGATCAATTTGTTGGAAGAGATAGCTTGATTCACATACGTTATCTATTGAATAAATTGACCGGAGTCAAAAAGATTAATGATGTATATCTTGGAAATGGTACCTTGATTCAAGAAAATTCAGCAATCAATGAAGAACAAATGAATCGTAATATAAATGCAATCAATAATTTCTGTATCAATCATCAAGTTCGTTCAGGTTTTTTATTGGCACCAAATGCCGCAAATATTCAATCAGATAATCTTCCTGCTTATTCAAATACTATAGATCAGGATGCACAAATGGACCAAATCTTTAGTATGTTGGATACTTCTATCACACAAATTGATGTACGAGATACATTGGATAAACATAAAGATGAATATTTGTATTATCATACAGATCATCACTGGACTTCTTTAGCGACTTTTTATGCGTTTCAACAACTTGCTTCTAGTTTTGAACTGGGGGAAGTAAAAAAATCAGACTATACTGTATATCAAGTCAGTGATAATTTTAAAGGAACTTTGGCAAAAAAGGTAGGTAGTGTAGGAATCCAGGATGATATTGAAATCTATGTTTCTGATAATATAAAGGACTATGTCATGATGGATGAAAGCAATGGAACAAGAACTTGTTCGATTTATAATTCAAAAGGCTTGGAATCATCTAATCCGTATGATGTTTTTTTAGGGGGGAATACAGGACTTGTGCAGATTGAAAATTTAAATGACTCGGATCGTCATTTATTATTGATCAAAGATTCTTATGCCAATAGCATGGTTCAATTTTTATTGCCGTATTATCGTACGATCACGATTGTTGACCCACGTTATTTCTACGAAGATATTGAACGAATTTTTAATCTAAACTTAATAACAGATGTTTTGTTTTTGTATAATACAAACACCTTTGTACAAGACACATCGATTGCCGATGTTCTAGAATAAAAAAAACCTCGAATCTTTCGAGGTTAGAAATTTTCGATTTCTTTGATCAATCTCTCAACGATTTTATCTTGAGGGATTTTTTCTATGACCTGACCTTTTTTGATTAATAATCCTTCATTGCGTCCTCCAGCAATGGCTATATCTGCATGTTTTGCTTCACCAGGACCATTCACTGCACATCCCATGATAGCAACGGTGATATTTTTATTGACAGTTTGAAGATATTGTTCCATCTCATTAACAACTGGTTCCATGTTCCATTGAGTACGTCCACATGTTGGACAGGCAATTAAGTTTGGTACGTTGTCAATAAGTTTACATGATTTCAAGAGCTCTTTGACAATTGGGATCTCTTTTTCAGGACTTCCATTCACACTAATACGAATCGTATTTCCTATTCCTTCCAACAACAATGTTCCTAAGGCAAGGGAGCTTTTAATAGCACTGGTCATTGTCGTTCCAGCTTCAGTCACTCCTAGATGAAGAGGATAATCAAATGTTTTAGCGGCTAAACGATAAGCTTCGATACATAATAAAGGATCACTGGATTTAAATGATAGAACAGTATCATAGAAATCAAGTTCTTCTAAGATTTCAATATGTCGTTTTGCACTTTCAATCATACCTTCTGCAGTGGGTTTACCATATTTTTCGTGAATGTCTTTTTCAAGTGAGCCACTATTGATTCCAATACGAATTGGAATATTGTGTTGTTTACACGCCTGGACAACAACTTTTACATTCTCTTTTGAACCGATATTTCCTGGGTTTAAACGAATCTTATCAGCACCGGCTTCAATGCAGGCAAGCGCCAATTTATAATCAAAATGAATGTCTGCAACTAGAGGTATATGAATATTTTTCTTGATTGTTTCAATCGCTTTAGCATCTTCCATATCCATACAGCTGACACGTATAATCTCACAGTCCATTTTTTCCAAATTTAAGATTTGTTCGATAACTTTCTGAGCTTGTTTTGTTGGAATATTGCACATAGATTGAATATAAACATGATTATTGTGACCAAGCACAAGATCTTTTATCTTTACTTCTCTAGTCTCTGTTCTTTTCATAAGAATACCTCGCTTCTAAAAAGAGTATACTATAAGTTTTTTTAAATTGCTCGTTTTTCGTGTATAATAAGTAGTAAATTCAAGGGGGATGACGAATGGCTTTATTTAAACGTAGGTCCATGCGTAAAGTTAAAAATAAATCAAAAAAACCAACTATAGTGCTTGATAAGACCATTGACCACCGAGTTATGTTACTGGCAGGAGCAATTGTTATTTGTTTTTTGATCTTGTTTATTCGTTTGTTGTATATACAAGTTTTCTCGTACGAAGACTATACGGCTAAAAAAGATGACTATACATCAATCAAACAATATGTTAGTGCACCGCGTGGGGAAATATATGATTGTAAAGGGCGCGTTTTGGCTAAAACAGTCATTTCGCATAACATTGTATATACTTCACCTAATAACATGACTGTCGATGATTATAAATTATATGCAGAACGTGTTGTATCTGTTTTTGATATTGATGTTGATTCATTTACAGAACGGGATAAAAAAGAAGCCTATATGACATATTTATCTTTAAATGACGATCCCAATGCTTTATTGACAGATAAAGAACAGGAAGAATATGAATCTGGTGCCTGGGGAAGTGATAGCGAAAGTACTCGTTATGGTTTGATTTATGATCGTATCGGGGATGATGAGCTAGAAGAGATGGACGAAGATACATTAAAAATGTGTATCGTTTATCAACGAATGACTACAAATTATTCTACCGGACAGGAAAATGTTATTTTGGAAGATGTGAGCGATAGTGATGTAGCGTATTTAGTAGAACATAAGACAGAATTTCCTGGATTTGATGTAGATTTCGGTGGATGGAAAAGAGAATATCCATATGGTGAAACATTGTCTGATGTTTTAGGTACAGTTACAACAAGTACAGAAGGCCTTCCTGAGGAATATTCTGATTACTATCTTCAAAAAGGATATCAATATAATGCTCCTGTAGGGCGATCTGGTCTTGAATACCAATATAATGATGTTTTAGCAGGTATAGCCGAAGAATCAAGAATCACTTATGATTCCAACGGTTTGGCAAAAAAAGAAGTAATTCGCCAGGCTCGTAAAGGGAATGATATTTATTTATCGATTGATATAGATCTTCAACAATCTCTCGATACAACACTTAAAACTGTACTGCAGGAAAATGGGGGAACCGAAAGACGTGAAAATTTCTATAGCTTATTCATGTGTATGATGGATCCATATACAGGAGAAGTTATCGCTTTATCTGGTTATCAAATGGATCCAGATACTCGACAAATGACCTATTTTGCCAGTGGAAATTACATGAGTCTTGTCAATCCTGGTTCCAGCATCAAAGGAGCTACAGTTTACATGGGACTAAGTGAAGGAGTGATTCAGCCTGGGGAAGTAATCAATGATGAAGTCATGAATATTGCTGGACAGGAATTTGGATCATATCAAGATCATGGTCCGGTCAATGATATCCAGGCACTATCCGTCTCAAGTAACGTCTATATGTTTAATATAGCGATTCGATTAGGGGGAGGAACTTATCAAGAAGGTGAACCTCTGAATATTAGCAATGTCTCAGGAACATTTGATAAGATGCGAAGTTATTATTCAATGTTTGGATTAGGAAATATAACAGGTCTTGATGTACCAGGAGAAGTCACTGGATATATGGGGGTTGGACGAGAGCCAGGTATGTTGTTGAACTACTCAATTGGTCAGTTCGATATGTATACACCAATTCAGTTATTGGAATATGTTTCAACGATTGCAACCAATGGTTTGATGTATCAGCCTAAATTGATGAGTTATGTAATGGAAGTAAATAGTGAAGAAATCGTTTCCGTAAATGAATCTGTATTAAAGAATACTTTACCAGAAGAAAATAGTGAGTATTTATCACGCGTTCAACAAGGTTTTAGAGCATGTGTTGCGGATGGAAATTGTGGTGTCTTACAGGATTTCTCAGTTCCAGTTGCAGGAAAGACAGGAACTGCGGAAGTTAACGAATGGACAACAGCGGCCTTTGTTGGCTGGGCTCCATATGAAGATGCTGACTTCAGTTTTGCATGTGTGGCTCCAACTTCAAGTATCAACGATCAAAGCGTAGCCCCTAATATTTGTACGACCGAAGTTGTACCACAGGTACTTCAAAGATATTTCGAATTATACCCACAATAAAACAAAAAACGAACTTGTCAATGAATAGCGGAATATGTTATACTCAATCAGTAAATGTGAGGAGGACAGACCATGAGAGATCGTATTACATTTAAATGTTCTGTTTGTGGAGAAGAAAATTACATTGGTACAAGAAATAAAAAGAAACATCCTGAACGTATGACTATAAAGAAATATTGTCCAAAATGTAATCAGAAAACGGATCATAAGGAGAAAAAATAAAAAAGACCGATTATGGTCTTTTTTATGTATTGTTTATGAAGATCATCACAAGAGCATTGGGACCGGTTCAAGCTAATTGTTACCTATTGATTCAGGATGGTCATGCGTTAGTCATCGATCCAGGTGCTGAGTTTAAAGATTTAGATCGTTTATTAGAAGTAGAACATGCTAATTTAGATGCAATTCTATTGACGCATGCCCACTTTGACCATATTGGCGGAATTGACTCCATATTAAAAAATCATGATGTGGATGTCTATGTCAATCCACATGAAGTACAATTTTTAATAAATCCAGATCTAAATGGATCAAATACATTTTTTACCCATGTTGTCAGTCATGCAAAGCCTAGAACTTTCAAAGAAGGCTTGATGACAATTGGCGCTTTTGATGTAGAGGTGTTTTTCTTTCCGGGCCATTCTATTGGTTCAACTGTCTTTAAGATCGATGACAAACTATTTACTGGAGACTTTATTTTCCAAGGATCTATTGGAAGGATGGATCTGGAAACTGGTAGTGAGTATGCGATGTTTCAGTCTTTAAAGAAATTTATACAGTTTGATCAAAATTATCCTATCTACCCTGGACATGGCCCATCGACGACTTTGGATTTGGAAAGACGCTGGAATCCATATCTGCAAAATTAATCGACGAAAGTCGATTTTTTTTTGTCTTTTTAGAAGTTTCGATTGTATTAGATAATAGGAGGAAGTGAAATGGAAGAACTCTTATACAGTTTGATACAGCTTGCTATTGAGCATAAAGCCAGTGATATCCACTTTATCGTCAAACAAGATCATATGGATATTCAGTTTCGAAATGATTTGGGCATGGAAAAGATCGAACAAGATATTTGGGATAAGGGTGTGTTTGAATATATGAAATTCATTGCCGGTTTTGATTTAACCAATCCTTTATGTCCTCAAAGTGGACAATTTTCTGTGCAGTTAGATACAAAAGAAATCTTTTGTCGCTTTAGTGTTATTGTGAATCAATCAATTCAAACAGGAGTCTTGCGCTTATTGAGGACTAATCCATCAATGGCTATAGATCAGCTTACGCAAGATTCTAAAAGTATTTCGTTTTTAAAAAGTTTAACAAATTGCAGGCAAGGTCTGGTTATTTTTTCTGGCCCAACGAATTCAGGTAAGACGACCACGTTGCATGCAATATTACATGAGATTGCCTGCAAGGACCAATATAATGTCATAAGCCTTGAAGATCCAATTGAAATTGAAGATGAATTGTATTTGCAGCTGCAGATCAATGAAGCTATGGGTTTTACATACGAAAAAGGAATTGAGGAATTATTAAGACATGATCCGGATGTGATTTTGATTGGTGAAACAAGAAATGCCTATACTGCCAGGATGGTCATACGAGCCGCTTTAACAGGTCACATGGTATTTACTACTTTACATGCCAAGAATGCTTTGGAAAGCCTTCATCGTTTATTGGATTTTGGTTTAAGTGAGTATGATCTAAAAAATACTTTAACAGCTGTGATTTCCCAACGTCTTTATAAGACAAAGGATATTTTTAGAAAGGAGTGTGTATATGAAATTCTCGATGCCCAAGCACTTGATCATGCAATCGAAAAACACGAATATCCAAAGGAACACAGAAAATTGGAGGATGAGATTCAAAACGCTGTTGAACAAGGATATATCTTTGATCCGCAAGCCCAGTTCGACATTAAAGATTTCCAAAGATGAACTCGTAAAGATGAAGCTTTTATTAGATCAAGGATTAGACACCAAGACTGTCATCCAGCTCTGTTTTAAAGAACAGGATAAAATCATAACCAGATTAAAAAATGGAGAAGTTTTGATTGATATTTTATGTGATGGTCAAACTTTAAAACTCTTTAAGATCCTTCATGTTTTGGCTAAGCACATGTCTTTTAAACAGGCTTTAACGTGTGCAGAACGAATTGATAACAGTTCAAATACGATTTCTTATCATTTTTTTACAAAGATTGCCTATCCGATCTTCATCTTTTGTTTTGCCTATTTCATGATCCTATTCTTTTCTAGATCAATCATTCCTTCCATGATGGTGTATTCAAATGGTGAGAATAGTTTTCTATTATTGGATCTTTTGGAAATCTTGTTTACTTTGTTGTTTATCTGTATGGTCGTCTTGCTGGTATTGATGTTTATGTATGTAAAAGTTCCTGTTTTTAAAGAAAAAATCATTCCGTATCTATTAAAAAACAAGATATATCAACTGTATGTTTCTATTCAATTTTCAATTGTGCTTGAGTCTTTATTGGCATCGAATCTTACATCAAAATCCTGCTTTCAAATATTATCGGAAATGAATTACTTTAAAGAAGTTTATTATTTTGGAAACCGAATCTATCAGGAACTTTTAGAAGGAAAGCGATTGGAAATGATCATAAACACGATTCCTTTTGATAAAACATTCCTTGTTTTCTTTAAGATTGGGATGAAGAGTGCAGATCTAGTTACAATTTTAAAAGTGTATTATGAACAGGCCATTAAATCTTTTAAAACGATCGTTAATAAGCTGATCGTTATGATGCAGGTGTTTTCGTATAGCTGTGTAGGTATTTTAGTATTAGTTGTATATCAGATCATGTTGTTGCCGCTGAATATGTTAAATACGATTTAGAAAGGAATAATGAAAATGCAGAATAAAAAGAATGGATTTACTGTCTTAGAAATGATGATCGTTATGTTAGTAATTGCCTTATTGTTATTGATCACATTGCCCAATATCCAACAAAAAGAAACAATCATACGTGATAAAGGGTGTCAGGCTCTTTTAGATATTGTTGATTCACAAATCATCTTATATGAAATAGATAATCTAACGACACCTACAAGTGTACAGGAATTGATTAATGAAGGATATTTAAAAGAAGGACAAGATCGATGCCCAAATGGCGAAACGGTAGTGATTGTAGATGGACAGGCAAGTACACAGTAATGGTTTTACGATGATAGAAAGCTTGATCGTACTTTTGATCGTATGTGTATTGTCCATAGGAATATCACAGAATCAAAATCAATCGAACTTAACTATCTTTATGGAAAAGTTAATGTCGTATTGTGTTTTGATGCAGGAGAAAGCATTCATAGAAAAAAGAGAGACCCGTGTTGAGATTTATGAAGATCATGCCATATTTGATAGAAAATATTATGAATTTGATGAATCCATTGCGTGTGAAACTTTAAGCTTTCACTATAATGCTAAAGGAAATATCTCAAAGGCAAATACTTTAAAGTGTCATGATCAAAAAGGTACAAAAAAATTGATCTTTCAATTAGGAAGTGGGCGAGTACGAATTGATTAAGAAAAATGGTTTTATTTTAACAGATGCGTTGTTTGGATTATTTGTTATGATCTTATGTGCAGGAGTTTTATTCAGTGTTTTTAAGATCGTAGAAGATGATTTTGGTTATTATGTGGATAAAGAAATCAATACCCAATGGTTTTACCATGATTGAAGCTTTGATTGCGTTATTTATCAGTTTGATCGTATCTTTTTGTGCGGTAATCTATTTAAGAACATGTGTCCTTTTTATCAACTATCGTCCAAATCATCAAGATCAGTTTGCCATCTTGCAGTTACGTCAGATTGCAGCGGTATCCAAAGATAGAGAGGTAAAAGAAAGGACTTTATATATGATATATGAACATGAAGAGATACGAATCGAATTTGATCGCAATCGCCTAGTTAAACGAGATGGATATGAGATCTTGATGGAGAATATAGAATATGCAGAATTTTTTGAAGAAGATGAAAAAATTTATTTGCGATATCAAAAAGACAAGAAAACATTCTCGGTGCAAATCACATAATGGATATGCTTCTTGGTTAGCTTTAATTTGTTTTGCGCTATTGTTGCAGATCATATCATTAATGTCTATCTATGTTTTAAACTCAGCATATCTAATCCAGGCAAATCGTCAATCGATTGTTGATCTATCGTGTATATCGCATGCAAAGATGATGATAGAAAACAACAACCTAGTTCGTAGATGTAACTATGCAGATGATCAATTGATCTTAAAGAAGATAGAAGAAATCAATGGACATATCGTGATTTTCATAGATGAAAATACGTATATTTCGTGTCAATATGAAGATTTGGAACTAAAGGTATTCTATGATGAAAAAGGAATCAGTGGCATTGACTATTTAGCTAAAATCTGATAAATTCTTATCAGATGATTTTGAACCAGAGTAGTAAAAGATTCTTTGAATTTTAGAGAGCTGATGTTTGGTGGAAATCAGTATTCAAATCCTTTGAACTTGCTGGGGAGTCGATAAGTAATGTTATCCGTATTTCTTGCGTTAAAAGAAGAAAAGGGCATAGAGAAATCTATGAACTAAGGTGGTACCGCGTTAATAACGTCCTTAGATGAGGACGTTTTTTTATTTAGGAGGAAGAGAAAATGAGCTTTGACCACAAAGAAATCGAAAAGAAATGGCAGAATTACTGGGATGAAAATCAGACTTTCTATACAGATGTACATGATTTTTCTAAGCCAAAATACTATGCATTAGATATGTTCCCATATCCTTCTGGAGTGGGTCTTCATGCCGGACATCCTGAGGGTTATACTGCAACCGATATCGTATGTCGAATGAAAAGAATGCAAGGATATAATGTATTGCATCCAATGGGCTTTGATAGCTTTGGTTTGCCAGCAGAACAATATGCGATCCAGACAGGAAATCATCCAGATGGATTTACAAAACATAATATTGAAGTCTTTACTAAACAATTAAAAATGTTAGGTTTTAGCTATGACTGGACCAAAGAAGTATCTACTTGTGATCCGGATTTCTATAAATGGACTCAGTGGATCTTTAAACAGCTATTTGAAGATGGTTTAGCTAAATGTGTAGAAATGCCAGTTAACTGGTGTGAGGAACTTGGAACCGTATTAGCTAATGATGAAGTAGTTGATGGAAAAAGTGAGCGTGGAGGCTATCCTGTCGTTCGCAAAAACATGCGTCAATGGGTCATCGATATTGTAAAATATGCTGATCGTTTGTTGGAAGGCTTAGATGAGATTGACTGGCCTGAATCCACAAAGGAAATGCAGCGTAACTGGATTGGAAAATCAATTGGGGCTCATGTTGATTTCAAAGTTGCTGGTCATGAGGAAAGCTTTACTGTCTTTACGACACGTTGTGATACTTTGTTTGGCGCTACATATTGTGTTTTAGCACCAGAACATCGTTTGATCGATATGATAACAACAGAGGATAAAAAAGCAGAAGTAGAAGCTTATAAAGCAGCTTGTGCAACTAAATCTGAATTGGAAAGAACACAGTTAAATAAAGATAAAACAGGTGTATTCACTGGTGCTTATGCAATCAATCCTGTAAATGGAAAAGAAATTCCAATTTGGATTTCCGATTATGTATTGGCATCATATGGTACAGGGGCTATCATGGCTGTTCCTGCACATGATACACGAGACTATGAATTTGCCAAGAAATTTGGTATTGAGATCATTCCTGTATTAGAAGGTGGAAATATTGAAGAAGAAGCATGGACACAGGATGGTGTTCATATCAATTCCGGATTCTTGGATGGATTAAATAAAGAAGATGCGATCAATGCGATGATCGATTGGTTAGAAGAACACAATTGTGGAAAGAAACATGTGAACTATCGTTTACGTGAATGGATCTTTGCCCGTCAGCGTTACTGGGGAGAACCAATTCCTATCGTACATATGGAAGATGGGGATATGATTGCCTTAAGTGATGATCAACTACCTTTGATCCTTCCTGAACTTGAAGATTATTCTCCTAGCAAAACAGGAGCTAGTCCACTTGAAAAAGCGGATTCCTGGGTCAATGTGGAAATTGATGGTAAAAAGGGAAAACGCGAAACAAGTACTATGCCAGGCAGTGCGGGAAGCAGCTGGTATTTCTTGCGATATATCGATCCACATAATGACAAAGAATTCGCCGATTATGAATTATTGAAACACTGGATGCCAGTCGATTTATATATTGGCGGTCCAGAACATGCAGTTGGTCACTTGTTGTATTCAAGAATGTGGACAAACTACTTATATGATAAAGGATTGGTACCTGTTAAAGAACCTTTTAAAAAGCTTGTTCATCAGGGATATATTTTGGGCGCAAACGGCATCAAAATGGGAAAACGGTTCCCTGAATTTGTCGTGAATCCAAATGATGTTGTTGAAAAATATGGTGCGGATACCCTTCGTTTATATGAGATGTTCATGGGACCATTGGAAGCCAGCAAACCTTGGAGCGAACAGGGTGTTGAAGGTTCACGTAAATGGTTGGAACGAGTATATCGCTTGATCGTTGAAAGTGGTAAGGTAACTGAAGAAAACGATCATGAATTGGATAAAGTGTATAATGCGACCGTTAAGAAAGTTTCGAATGATATTGAAACACTTAGTTTAAACACAGCCATTGCGCAGATGATGATCTTTATTAATGACGCTTATAAGGCAAAAACACTTTATAAAGGATATGCCGAAGGATTCGTTAAACTATTGTCTTGTTATGCACCGCATTTAGGTGAAGAAATGTGGCAAAAATTAGGACATGATCAATCTATTGCTTATGAACCATGGCCTACATATGATGAATCCGTTCTAGTGGAAGAAAATGTAACCATTGTTGTACAGGTAAACGGAAAAGTTCGTGGTAAATTTGATGTTCCAGTTGGAACACAGGAAGACGAATTAAAAGAAAAGGCATTGGAACTTGAAACAGTAAAACGTCAAATTGAAGGAAAAACAATTCGCAAAATTATTGTTGTTAAAGGAAAGGTCATTAATATCGTCGCAAACTAGTATAAAATTAGAACCTCAATGCGAGGTTCTTTTTTATCTTATGATATTGAAATGATTCAATTTTCTATATTGCCTTTTAAAATTAATCATGTATAATAAGCATATCGCAACGAAGAGAAATAGTACATAGGAATTCGTGTGTAGAGAAGGACTGGCTGGTGAAAAGTCTTGATTGAGCCTATGGAATACACCTTGGAGCTTCATTATATGACGTATACCTGCGTTAAAGGTTTGAGTGCATGTGAACATACATGAAGTAAGGTGGTACCGCGTTTATAACGTCCTTATTAAGGGCGTTTTTTTATTAGGAGGAATGAATATGAACCTGTTTGAAGAATTAGAATGGCGAGGCCTTGTAGATAATATTACAAGTCCAGAAGTAAAAGATGCGATCAATAATGAAAAGCTGACATTTTATATTGGGACCGATCCAACAGCGGATAGTTTGCACATTGGACATTACTCTTCTTTGTTAATGGCAAAACGTCTTGAAAAACACGGACATCATCCAATTATGTTGGTTGGTGGAGCTACTGGATTTATTGGAGATCCAAAGGCAACTGGTGAAAGAAATATGTTGACCCAGGAAACTCTTAAGGCTAATTATGATGCCTTGCATGCACAAATTTCAAAGCTTTGGGGATTTGAGATGGTCAATAACCTGGACTGGACCAAAGATATTTCTGTGATTGATTTCTTAAGAGATTATGGAAAGTTTTTTAACGTTAATTACATGATCAATAAAGAAACTGTTAAAAAACGTCTTGATACAGGTATCAGTTATACAGAATTTTCTTATATGATCCTTCAGTCTTTAGACTTTTTACACTTATATCAGGAAAAGAATTGTACTTTGCAGATTGGTGGACAGGATCAATGGGGAAATATCACTTCAGGTCTTGAATTGATTCGTAAAAAATGTGGAGCGGATGTTAAATGTTATGGTTTAACAATGCCTTTGATCACAAAAGCGGACGGAACGAAATTTGGTAAGAGTGAATCTGGAACAGTATGGTTGGATGCAAGTAAAACATCTCCTTATGAATTGTATCAATTCTTATTTAATACTGATGATCGTAAAGTCATTGAATACTTGAAGAAATTGACTTTCCTTACAAGAGAACAAATTGAAGAATTGGAAGTTTCTTTGCAGAATGAGCCACATAAACGCTTAGCACAGAAAACACTTGCCAGCGAAGTTGTACGAGATCTTCATGGTCAGGAAGGCTTGGATTGTGCATTAAAGATTACTGAAGCATTATTCAAAGGTAAGATCCAAGAGTTAACGGATGATCAAAAATTAGATGCGATCCGCAACATGGAAAAACTTCATTGTGAACAGGGAAAAACGCTGTTAGAAATATTGGTGGAAAGTGGAATTGCGTCAAGTCGTCGTGAGGCAAGAGAATGGATCAAAGGAAATTCAATCATGGTCAATGGTACGAAGATCACAGATCCAGATTATATGATGACTCCAGATAATCATTGTGTATGTGTAAAAAATTACTCTATTATTCGTAGAGGAAAGAAAAACTATTATTGTCTTGAACTAAAATAGGATCGTCAATGCGATCCTATTTTTTGTAATATTTTCCCTGCCAGGTATTTCGTCTTACCATCTCTTTATCAATTTCATTTAATACGATGGTTTTTTTGATCGTCCATTGCGGTTCGATCAAATCATTTGCCATACCATCTCCGGTGAGCCTTTCAATGATCAGATCCGGTGGTAAAACTTCCATTTGTCGAATTACTATATCCACATAGTCTTCAATTGATAAAAGGGAAAATTTTTCATTAAAAAACTGTAATGCCATCTGTGTACCCTGTAGTATATGCAACATATGTATTTTGATCGCATCCGGCTTGCAGTTGGCAATCCAGCGTGCAGTTTCTAACATCATTTCTTTGGTTTCATATGGCAATGAATTCATGATATGAACACAGGATTTGATCGAGGTTTGTTTTAATTTATTAACAGTATCTTCAACGATCTGAGTAGAATGTTGCCGATTGCACATTTGCATCGTTTTTTCATGAATGCTTTGAAGACCCAGCTCGATCCAAACTTCTTTTTGTTTGGCTAGAGAATCAAAATAAGCAAGCTTTTCATCATCAAGACAGTCAGCACGAGTCGCAATTGAAATACCGGTAACTGTAGGATCTTTTATAAAAGGATCATAGATTTTTTTTAAGGCGTCTAGATCTGCATAGGTATTGGAATAAGCTTGAAAATAGGCAAATCCAAGACAATCAGGCCATTTAGACCGCATTCTTGTTAAGCCTTGCTGGTATTGTGTATTTAAATCTTGAAAGAAGGCAAGGATACTATCACCTGACCCTTTTGCGGAACAAAAAGTACAGCCATGATTGCCTTTGGTTCCATCGCGGTTTGGACATGTAAATCCAGCATTCAATGGTACTTTTGCGACCTTTTTGTGGTATTTTGTTTGAAAATAATAGTTCATCGTATAATAACGTTTGTTATCTGAAGAATAAGGATATGGATTGTTATACATGTAAGATCACCTTTGTCATTCTATCATAAAATTTTTCATAATTTACATATATTAATTTACTTTTACATATGTTATATTATTAACACGCACGTTAAGGGGACAAATGGAGCAAAGGGAAGTAGGAGGCTCATCATATGTCAGACATTGCGAAGAAACAGAAGATAGACTCAATTGATTATGTAGTAAAAGTATCAAAACGAAAAGGTATTCGCATGAGCATAGCTCCAGGGGGTGAGTTGGTCGTACATGCAGATCCCTTTTGCAGCGATGATACAATTAAACAATTTGTGAAACAATATACCGATAAGATCAAAGTACAAAGTCATCCAGGGATGATACGATTGTTTGGAAAGAGCTTTAAAATAAAAAAGGCACAGGGACAGACCAATCATATTACAACATGTGAGGATGAAATCATTATTCAAACAAAATCAAGTGCTGATGCAACATTGGTGTTTAAAGAATTTTTAAATCGATACGCAAAAGAAGTCTTTGAGGACATTATGGATATGACGTTATTACGCTTCAAAGAATATTCTTTAAATAAACCAACTTTAAAGGTTCGTACAATGAAAAGAAGCTGGGGAATCTGTCATCCAGAATCTAATTATATTACCCTTAATTTTGAATTGGTTCATTATCCTGTTGAATTTATCGAATATGTGATTTGTCATGAATTCGTTCATCTTTTAGAGCCAAATCATTCAAAGCAGTTTTATGAAATATTGTCCAAGGTCATGCCAGATTATAAACGAAGACTGGATTTAATTGAAGAAGGTAAAGAAAAACAGTATCTGATGTAAGTTTCAGATACTGTTTCTTTTATAATGTACGTCCGATCACTTTGGCAATCACTTTACCTTTTTCAACTAAGGCTGCATATTTTTCTGGTTTTAAGCTCTGAGATCCATCACTCCATGCATTAGCAGGATCATCATGCACTTCAATGATCAATCCGTCTGCCCCTGCAGCAATAGCAGCCAAAGATAAACTTTCAATCAGTTTCCAATCTCCAGCAGCATGGCTTGGGTCAATGATAATAGGCAGGTGTGTTCTTTCTTTAATAATTGGAACAACGCTTAGATCTAATGTATTACGGGTATATGGTTCAAATGTACGAATTCCTCTTTCGCAGAAGATAACATTTGGATTGCCTTCAGACATGATATATTCAGCAGCCATGATCCATTCCTGGATCGTATTGGCAAGTCCGCGTTTTAAAAGAATTGGTTTCTTTGTTCGTCCAACGGCTTTTAATAAATCAAAGTTTTGCATATTTCTGGCACCAATTTGGATCACGTCCACATGTTCTACGAATTCATCTAAATGCTCAACGGCCATTAATTCAGAAACAATTGGTAAACCAGTAAGTTTTCTTGCCTTGTCTAAAGCTAAGATTCCTTTGGTTCCCATTCCCTGGAAAGCATATGGGCTTGTTCTAGGCTTGTATGCTCCACCGCGCAACATACATGCACCTGCATCTTTAACTTGTTGAGCGATACGACAGATTTGATTTTCGCCTTCAACGCTGCATGGTCCGGCAATCATAACGATCTTATTTCCACCAACTTTGATTCCGTTGACATCAACAACAGTATCTTCAGGATGGAACATACGGTTGGCAAGTTTGTAAGGCTCTGCAACTCGCTGTACATTAAATACGATAGGGTTGGCTAGTACACTTTTTTCATCCACCTTGCTAGTGTCTCCAACTAAACCAAAGACATTATAATTGGCTCCTTGAATCAAGGTTACCTGTAGATCCATATTCTCGAATTTCTTTAATAATTTATCAACTTCCTGTTTTGGTGCTTCTTTCTTTAATGTAATAATCATATTCATTCACTCCTTTATTTAAATTTTTTATATAAGTTCTTATTCTTTAAACTTTCTATGCATATCTGCATCGTTTTTTGAATCGTTTTATCGTTTTTTATTTTGATATCGCAGGCTTTTTCATAAAGATCTTTTCTTTCTTTATACAGTGTATGGATTCCTTCTTTTAGCTTAGGTCTGGATGGATCATGTCTAATGAGGTTGTCTAAAGGTCTATCTAGATAGATAATGATGCCATTTTGAGATAAGGCTTCAATATTTTCTTCTCTAAGTATGATTCCACCTCCACAGGCAATGACAACATTGTTTTTGATGCAGTTTTTAAATGTTACCTGTGTTTCAAAGTTGCGAAATCTATCTTCACCATATCTTTCAAATATTTCGGCAATCTTCATTCCCTCTTCTTTTTCAATCTCTTCATCAAGATCGATCCACTCTTTATGCAGGTTATTGGCAAGCTGTCTAGATATCGTTGATTTACCGCAGCTAGGCATTCCAATAAAAACTAAATTGCATGTTTGTAAGATGATCGTGTCAACCAACGAATCTAGATCCATATCTATTTTTTGATTGAGAAAATATTCGGCTGCATATTTGGCTTGTGCCACTAACATGAGCAATCCGTTGGTACAGCGAATGTTTAATCTTTTTGCCTGTTGGATCAATTTTGTATTCAGTGGATTGTATATCGCATCAAAGACAAATTCAAGATTTGTAAAAGGCAAAAGATCTATAGGGGATGCATTGGAATGCATGGCCATCCCAACAGGAGTGGCATTGATCAAGATATCAGCATCTAAATAAGATTTTTGCACATCTTCATATGTGATACACCCTGGATATGGTTTGTAATAGACGATTTGCACTATAGCAGCCTGATGGTCTTTACAAACAGCTTCAAAAGCTTTACTGGCGCCGCCTTTTCCTAAAATAAGGACTTTTTTATCTTTTAGATCGATATCAAAGTGTTTAAATGTTTCAACGATGCCATCATAATCTGTATTATGTCCATAGAGTTTTCCATCTTTGTTTACGATACAGTTACAGGCCTGAATGGATTTGGCTTGTTCATCAAGGTGATCGCAGGCTTTAAAGGCAATTTCTTTATAGGGAATCGTCACATTGATTCCTTTAAAAGGATGTTCTTTAAAGTACTCTACGATATGATCCTTTGAGATCTCTTTTAAATCGTAATGATAGTAGCCAAACTTTTCATGAATCATTTTTGAGAAGCTGTGTCCTAGATGTTCTCCAATTAATCCATATTGCATAAAAACTCTCCTTCTTGAAAAAATAAAGAGCATCTCATGCGTGAAATGCTCTTGTATAAGCCTCAAAAAAAGAATCAACACATCGTTTGATTTTTCTTAAGGGATTAGATTGTAAATCGAAAGCTAATATATTTTTTCATGAGTGCATTGTAACCTATTTACATGTTATTTTCAAGGCGTTTTCATGATTTTTTTCAAAATTGTGTTAAAATGAATTTGGTGAAGATTTATGAAAATAATATGTCCTTTTTTCTATTTAAATTTAAATGATGCTCTTGAAGAGTTAAAAGCGATGAACGAAAGTGCGTGTGATTTGATTGAGATTCGTCTTGATCGTGCCAAGGCATATAAGATCGAAGATCTAATTCAACTTGTAGCTCACGCAAAGAAAAAATGCATTCTTACACTTCGTAGTAAACAGGATGGTGGAGAAGCCAATATGGATCATGCGGTTTATGAAAAAAAGATCATTGAGCTTTTTCAAGTTCCGGATGTGATCGTTGATTTGGAGCTTTTACATTTACAACATTTTCAAGATACAAGGTTTAAGCAGTATCTGGATCGCTGTATCATCAGTTACCATAACTTTAACAATACACCAGATAATCTAGATGAAATTTGGAAACAGATGGATATCTATCAGCCATATATTGAAAAAGTTGCCTGCATGCCACAAAGTAAAGAAGATGTTTTAACATTGTTGTTGTCTTGTTATGAGCATAAGACAATTTCAAAAAAATGTGCGATTTCCATGTCGGATATGGGTATGATTTCTCGCATCATAGGTGAAATGTTTGACAGCGAATATACTTTCTGCAGCCTTACCACATCCAGTGCGCCTGGTCAATTACCTTTGGAAAAGATGGTTGAATATTTGAACATTTTGGATTGATAAGGCACGAAATTGTGAATTCAAGAATATTGGTGTTATAATCTAATCAGAAGAACAATATAGCTAAGGAGGTATTCTTATGAAAGTTAATATTGTCGGAAAAAACATTACAGTTACACCAGGAATCTCTGAAAAGATTCAAAAGAAATTAAATACTTTAGCGAAGTATTTTATCATTGGAGAAGATGATACAGCCAATGTATTGGTTCGTACGTATCCAACAAAACAAAAAATAGAAGTTACAATTCCTACTAAGCATGCGATCCTGCGTGCTGAAGTTATAGATGATGATCTATATAGCGCTATTGATAAAGTTGTTGATAAACTTGAAGACCAGATTCGTCGTCAGAAGACTCGTTTAACAAGAAAGAATAAAGAATCTTTGGCAGCAGCTTTTATCGATCATGAAATCTTCAATGAATATAATGAGGAAGAAGATGAATTAGTTAAGACAAAATCGATTGTTCCTGTTGAAATGAGCCTTGATGAAGCAATCATGAAAATGGAATTGTTAGGACATGATTTCTTCATTTATACAGATGATGAAACTGAGAAGATCGCAGTTGTATATAGACGCCACAATGGTGGATACGGATTGATTGAAACAGAGTAGTTTTTCATTGATTTTACTTGAATATTCATAGAGGTTGTGTTAGATTAATATCGATAGAAACAAAAGGAGTGGGTAAAACCACTCCTTAATTTTGGAAAGGAAGAACGAATGAATCTAGATATTCTTAAAGAATGGATCGAGCCAGTATTAAATGAAAAAGATTGTGTGCTATATGATATAGAATGGCTGACAAATCAAAATCCACCTATCTTGCAGATTTCAGTTGAAAAACAAGATGGAACAATGGATCTTGATACATGTGCTATGTGTAGTGATGTAATTGGAACTCTATTAGATAATAAAGATTGGTATTCGAAAGAATATATGTTGGAAGTGTGTTCTCCAGGTGCAGAAAGAGAATTGAAGACGGACCAGCAGCTTCGCGATGCGATTGGTAAATATGTATACGTTAAGCTTATTGATCCAAAACAAGGTCTTGACCAAGTATTGGGTGATCTTAAAGAAGTAAATGACGATTCGATCATAGTTGCATATAAAGAGAAGACAAGAAATAAGACAATAGAGATCGATCGTAACAATATTAATGTGATTATGACAGCGGTAAAATTGTAAGGGAGATAAGTATGAAATTAAAAGTAGACACATTACAGAAAGCTTTGCAGGGAATTGAAAATGATCGTCAATTATCAAGTGAGATCGTAGAGGATGCTTTACGAGAAGCATTAACCAAAGCCTACAGAAAACACATTGAAATTCCGGATGCTTATGTAGAAGTTGTTATCGAAGATGGTATCATTCACATTTATCATCAGCGTAAGGTCGTTGAAGATGTGGAAGATGATGAATTGGAAATTTCTTTGGAAGATGCAAGAAAAGTAAACAAGAACATCCAGCTGGATGATTTTGTCAATGAAGAAGTAGACTTTACGACATTTGATCGCGCAGCTGTTGTTTTGGCAAAAAATGTCATGAAACAAAAGATTCGTGAAGCTGAAAAGGCACAAGTGTATGAAGAATATTGCGATAAGCTTGATGAAATGGTATTGGGTGTCGTTGAAACTGTTGAAGAAAAGTTTGTGATCGTCAACATCGGAAAAACATTGGCAATGTTAAAAAAATCACAACAAATCCCAACTGAAAAATACTATGAAGGACAGAAATTGTTGGTTGTCATTACAGAAGTCAACAAAGAAACAAAAGGAGCACAGGTTTTAGTATCTCGTGCAACACCAGTGTTTGTACGTCGCTTATTTGAAAGAGAAGTTCCTGAGATCTATAATGGAATTATAGAAATCAAAGCAATTGCCAGAGATCCAGGTGAAAGATGTAAGATTGCCGTGTATTCTCACAATGAGAACATCGACCCTATTGGAGCTTGTATTGGGCCTCGTGGATCACGTGTCCAAACGATCATCAACGAGTTAAACGGAGAAAAGATTGATATCTTTGAATGGAGCGATAATATCTCTGAGTTGATTGAAAATGCATTAAGTCCAAGTGAAGCTGTTGCGGTCATCCCAAATGAAAATGTAAAAGATGGTTTGATCGTTGTTGTACCAGATTCTCAATTATCCTTAGCAATTGGTAAACGTGGTAAAAATGCTCGCCTAGCGGTTAAATTATCAAATCGTAAGATCGATATCAAATCAGAGAGCGAAATGCAGGAATTAGGTATTGATTACATGACCATTGCTAAAGAACTTCAAGAAGAATATGAAGCGAAAAAGGCAAAAGAACGTGCGTATAAACAGCAGCAGAAGATTGAGGAACTTAAACATTCTGAGATCGAAATTGAAAATGTGGATGTAGCTGATTTTGACTACGATGATGATATCGACACAACAACTTATGAAGAAGTTGAAGGTCCAATCCATCAGAATACAACAACTCTATTTGAAAAAGAAAGAGAAACAGAATTAGATGAGATGGAAGAAGCAGCTCGTATTGCCAAAGAAAAGCGCAAAGAAAAAACAGCTGCCGACATCAAAGAATATACTTCTAAATTTGAAAACTTTGCCGATGCCAGCAATAAGAGCGAGCAGGTAGTTTCAAAACCTAAGAAGAAAGTCGAAGAAATACATATAGAAACAAAAGACGAACAAAAAGAAGAAGAGCTTCAGAAGAAAAAAGCTATGTTTGAACAGATGAAGCCAATCTATTCAGAAGAAGAGTTAGCAGAAATCGAAGAGGCAGAATATGAAGAAGAAAATGCCTGGGATGATGATGTTGACTATGAAGAATATGATGAGTACTACGATTAGAGGTAAATATGAGAAAAATACCAATGAGAAAATGTGTTGTTACACAGGAGCGTTTTCCTAAGAAGGAATTAATCCGAGTTGTAAGAACACCAGAATCAGAAGTTGTCGTGGATCTAACTGGGAAAAAGAATGGGCATGGTGCTTATGTTCAAAAAAGTGAGGAAACGATCTTGAAAGCGAAAAAGAATAAAGCATTAGCCAAGGCTTTAGAAACTGAAATTCCTGAATCCGTTTATGAAGAGCTATTGGAGTTAGTTCGTGAAAAATAAGGCTGTATCTTTGATTCAATTTGCCTTTAAAGCAAGAAAAGTTGTTTTGGGAGATGCTTTAATTCCAAGCATCCAAAAAACAACGGCAAAGCTGGTTTTGATTAGTACAAAATGTGGTCAAAATCGCAAAAAAAAGTTAAAAGACAAATGTACATTTTACAATGTCCCATGGCTTGAAGTTGAACCAGAATTATTTGATCAGATTAGTCATCGTTCATTTAATTCTTTGGCGATATGTGAAGATGGCTTTGCTAAAGCCATTATGGAAGAGATGAAAGGGTAGGTGACTTTACATGCCAAATAACAATAGACCAAGAAGAAAACCTAGTAAAAAAGGACCTAATAAACACAAGAACACAAACAGTGCTCCTCGTAAAGTTGAAGCTGTAAAAGAAATTACATATAGTGATTCTTTAACAGTTGGTCAGTTGGCAAATTTACTGCATAAAAACAGTTCCGAAATAATTAAATTCCTGTTCATGATGGGAAATATGTCTACGATCAATACCGTATTGAGCGATGATGACATTGAATTGATCTGCATGGAGTTTGGTGTTGAAGTTCATAAAGAAGTGATCATCGATGAAGATGATATCGAAGAACAAATTGGCAATATCGAAGAAGATGCTTCGAAAATGGTTCCAAGACCTCCAGTTGTGACGATCATGGGACATGTTGACCATGGCAAAACAACATTATTGGATACGATTCGTAAAACCAATGTTACAAGTGGAGAATTTGGTGGTATCACACAGCACATTGGTGCATATCAGGTTTCTTTAAAAGGACGTAAAGTAACTTTCCTTGATACACCAGGACATGAGGCATTTACGGCTATGCGTGCTCGTGGTGCTCAAGTAACTGATATCGTTATTATTGTTGTTGCTGCAGATGATGGTGTCATGCCACAGACAAAAGAAGCTGTTGACCATGCTAAAGCTGCAGGTGTTCCTATTGTTGTAGCAGTTAACAAAATTGATAAACCAGGTGCTAATCCAGATCGTATTATGTCAGAAATGGCAGAACTTGGTATCATGCCTGAAGAATGGGGTGGAGATACAATCTTCATGAATGTTTCCGCAAAGCAGGGAACAGGAGTTTCAGATTTGTTAGAAACAGTGCTATTAGTTGCGGATATGGCAGAATTAAAAGCAAATCCCGATCAGCTCGCCAGTGGTACGGTCATCGAGGCAAAACTGGATAAAGGTAGAGGTCCTGTTGCAACTTTATTAGTACAAAGGGGTACATTGCATTCTGGTGACAGCATTGTTGTAGGTACTTCTTATGGACGTGTTCGTAAGATGACAAATGACAAGGGAATGGAAATTAAAAAGGCTGAACCGAGCTGTCCAGTAGAAATTATAGGTTTAAATGATGTTCCTAGAGCTGGTGATGTGTTCATGGCTTACGATAACTATAAAAAGGCACAGGAAATCGCTTCTCATCGTCTTGAAAAACAAATCGAAAAAGAGCGCAATGCAACAAGCGCTATGTCTTTGGAAGATCTTGCCAAGAAGATCGATGAAGGTGACGTAAAAGAAATCAATGTATTGATCAAAGCAGATGTTCAAGGTAGTGCAGAGGCTTTAAAAGCAAGTATGGAACGATTAGAAGTTGATACAGTACGTGTGAATGTCATTCGTTCCACTGTTGGTACGATTACTGAATCTGATATCTTATTAGCGAGTGCTTCAAATGCGATTATTTATGGTTTCAACATTCGTCCAAGTGCAGCAATCCGTAAAAAAGCGGAAGAAGAAGGTATCGAAATTCGCCTTCATAACATCATCTATAAAGCTTTGGAAGAATTAGAATCTGCTATGAAAGGTATGCTTGCTCCAGTTTATGAAGAAGTTGTTATTGGGCAGGCTGAAGTTCGTCAGATTTATAAAGTTTCAAAAGTTGGTACAATTGCCGGCTGTAAAGTTGTAGATGGGCACATTAAACGTGACTGTAAGGTACGCTTGATTCGTGAAGGTATCGTCATTTATGATGGTAAACTTGGATCCTTAAGACGCTTTGAAAACGATGTTAAAGAAGTTCAAAATGGTTTTGAATGCGGTATGACAATTGAAAATTATAATGATATTAAAGTTGATGATATCATTGAGGCTTATGAAGATCAGGAAGTGTAATCATGACAGTTAAAAATGAAAGACTTGATATGATTCTTCAAAGAGAGATTTCTAATATTCTTCAGTTTGATTTAAAGAATCCAAAATTAGGATTTGTAACTGTTACAGATGTACAATGTACTAGAGATCTTTCTCAAGCTAAAGTTTATGTAACATTCTTAGGAAAACAAGAACGTAATGATGCCGGAATGAAGATTTTAAAACAGTCAAAAGGTTTCATTCGCTCAACTTTAGCAAAACGAATGACAATCCGGAAAATGCCAGATCTTATTTTTATTCAGGACACAAGTCTTGAACAAGGAAATCGCATTGAAAGAATATTAAAAGATATACAGTAATATGAAATACCATGTCTTTGCATGCATTACAAATGACATGGTATTTTTAATAATCTTAAATTCTTTGGCTATATGCTAAAACGTAATGGATAAAACATTAAAAAAAATTAATAAATATTTCTATTTATCATGTTCGTTTTGTATTAGCAGTGATTTTTTATTGTGTTCTATTCTGTACAAATAATTATCATAGCTACATAATCAATATTGGCTGGTGTATTTTTGATATTTTTTCATAAGGTATTTTTCCAATAATATAATGAACGTATTCATGTTATTAGCATTACAGGATATATAGAAATGTCTTGTATACATGGAACCGTTTTTCATCTGAATTTTGTAACCATATAATAAGCACATTGGAATGATAGTAGTTGCTATGTTTCATATGCATTAATATAACCATTTGAATCAGTCTTTTAAAAATGTTTCTTCTTATGCTTAACTGATAATTTATGGAAATTTAAGGATTTTATTGTTATCTTTCATGAATCTTTTTATATTGTTAAAGATTATGTTTTGTCCCCTTTTCCAAATCTCTTGTCAATACATTTTCGTATCATGATCTTTTCTTACTGTTTTTTTACTAAAATTTGTGGTTGCCTTCATCCTGACATAGGCCGTCATGTTGATATGGTTTCAAATTGTTTACCATTGTATCTATTGGAATTATGATTTGCGTAGTCAATGAACTAAAGATTTTACTCCCTTTACGGCTTCATTTCCAGTTCTTGTTCTTGAACAATGCAATTTTTGTAAACAAGATTCAAAGGAAATTAAAAAGATGGTTAAAAATACATTATGATTTCATAATATTAGATATTTGTTCAAAAAAACATACCAAAAAGGCCAAAATATTTGAAATGAACCGTCAAATATTCCAGGCCTTATTTTTATTTAGAACGGTTTAAAGTTATTTACTTATTACAGCTCCTTTGTTTATATTTCTATATGTTTTGATTTTAATCGTAAGTTTGAATATTCACGCAATGCGGAATAGAATAGTGCAAATACAGGAACACCTAAGAACATACCTAAGATTCCAAATAATCCACCACCAATTGTAACGGAAAACAAGATCCAAAATCCTGACATACCTAATTTATCGCCTAATACAATTGGTTTAATAACATTACCATCAATTTGTTGAAGAATTAAAATGAATATTGCAAAAATGAATGCAGATATTGGATTGATCAACAACAATATGACAATTACAGGAATAGCACCTAGGAACGGTCCAAAGACTGGAATCAAATTGGTAACTCCGACGATAAGTCCAATCATTGGTGCATATGGAATTTGAAAGATCAAGGTTCCTATATAGCATGTAATACCAATGATTGTAGAATCAATGATATTACCAACAATGTATTGTTCAAAAACTGTTTTAACATCAATGATCCAATAATTTAATCCTTTTGCAGTATCTAGATTAAATACAGAATAATTTAATTTTTTGATTACTCGGATGAGTTTTTCACGATCTAAAAGAATGTAGAAACCACTCACAACAGCTAGAATGAAATTAATAATTCCGCGAACAAAACCATAAGAATAAGTAGCTAGTTTTGGTAATGTAGATGTAACTGTATCAGTTAAAGTTTCAACAATACGTAAATTTTCTGTCCACAGTTGGATATCTTGAGTTGAAATATTCAAAGAATTAGCAATAGTGTATGCATAGTGCGTAAAATTCTCTGTATAATCGCTGATATTTTGAGCAAATGTCAAGATGGAATCGATAATGCTAGGTATGATTGTTGCACATAGTAAGGCAAGAATAACGAGAACAATCAAGAATGTCAATAATGTTGACAACAAGCGCTTTTTACTTGCGGAAAACTTTGAGTTCTCGAATAATTTTTTCTCCAGCCAATTTTGTGGATTATATAGTAAAAACGCTATCGCTACACCAAAAACAAAGGGAAAGCAGATCACAAGAATTGTATTCACAAAGTCTTTGATTTGTTCGAATTGGTTGAAAAACATAAATAGTAATAAAGGAATGATCAATGAACAAGAGTTCACAAAGATCCTTTTTTTCATTTCTTCTGTAATTTGAAATCGCATAAAACACCTCGGGGTAATTCTATCATATATGGAAAAAAATGTCTTTAAATACTATAATAAGTTTATGTTAAAAATAATTGAAGGAAACATCTCCTGTAAGGCTGTATTAGAGGAACAAAAACGCAAATGTGAGATTCTTTATGTGGATAAGAAAAAAAGGACAAAAGATATTGCGTATATTATCTCTTTGGCGAAAAGACAAGGTGTTAAAGTACAGACTTGTACAAGAGAAGTGATTGATGAAATTGCCACCGGAAAAACGCATGGTGGGATGATTTTAAAAGCCGACAAACGTGAAGATTCTTTTTTACAGGAAAAGATCGAGGGCTTTTTGTGTTATGTAAATGGAGTGGAAGATCCTTATAATCTAGGTAGCTTGATTCGTTCTCTATATGCTTCTGGATGCAACGCATTGATTTTACCATATCGTGATTGGTCAATGAGTGAGAACATCATCTTGAGAGCCAGTGCTGGTGCATATGAAAGGTTACCGATATATTTTATCCATTCGGATGAAGAATTGGTCGAGTATGTTCATAAATACGAAATTCCACTTTATTGCGCATATCGCAATCAGGCAAAAGCGCATTATGAGATAAAGTATCCGAATACTTGTTGTGTGGCAATTGGTGGAGCCTTACGTGGATTAAGTGCAAAGATCGTTCAGGCCTCCAATCAAAATATTGTGATTGAATATGGACGAGATTTTAAAAACGCACTAGATACGCCAAGCGCTACAGCTGTGATTGCCTTTGAAATCATGAGACAAAAGAAAGGAGCTAACAATGTTAAAGTACAATAAAGAGGAGCTGGTAAAAATAGCGGTAACTGGATGTGTCGATCATCCAAGAGTAAAAGGGTATTATGTTGGATATGATGGAAAAGGTCGCATGCCAATTGGAACCGGAGGTATCGTCTATTCGCATGCGATCGGTGATTGCTGTATGAATATTGCTGGTGATCATATTGAACCAGGAATTTCTCTTGCTAACCCATCCGATAAAGAAAACCATGCTTTAGAAACATTTGCCTGTGTAGGAAATGAGGCAAAGATCATCAATGGACCAATGAAATCAAAAACAGGATATGTAACTGGAACACATGGCGGTGTTGATCATACGATGGTTTATATGGATAAAGAGGTTTTGGAAGAAATGGATTCTAATGAAACGATTCTTGTAAAAGCATATGGGCAAGGGCTAAAGCTATTAGATTATCCAGAAATCCATATGATGAATATTGATCCAGATTTATTAATGGCCATGCCAATCCTTGAAGAAGAGGGAAAAGTATCGTTTCCAGTTGTGACAAGTGTTCCTAGTTATTTGATGGGTTCTGGTTTAGGTTCTTCTACCTTGATGGAAGGGGATTATGATATCATGACACAGGATGAAAGAGCCGATGAGATCCATGGACTCAATGATCTTCGTTTTGGAGACTTTGTTGCGATAATTGATCATGATTGTCATTATGGACCGCATTATTATAAAGGAGCCGTTTCTATTGGTGTCGTTGTACACAGTGATTCTTTTACAAGTGGACATGGTCCAGGAGTATGTGTAGTTGCAACATCAAAATTCGGAAATATTACATACAGGATCGAAGAAAATGCTAATCTAAAAACATATATGAAGCATATCAAAAGAAGTGTTTAAGGATATGCTTCTTTTTTATGAATTCAAAGGTATTTATGTTAGAATATTTTTATGAAATTGATCAATGTATACATAGAGCATTTAACCTTACAATTGAACCAACTGTTTACTTATGCATGTGATGAACCAGTCCAAAAAGGGTGTCGTGTCAAAGTGGATTTTGCCCATAGAAAATGTATTGGATTTGTTCAGGAAACAGATGTAAAAAGTGATTTAAAAAATATTAAACCTGTTCTAGAAGTCATAGATAAAGAGCCTTTGTTAAATGAGGAATTGCTAGATTTGGCGCAATATATATCTAAACGATATGTATGCAGTGTCATTAGTGCATATAAGACAATGCTGCCACCAGCCTTAAGACCTAGCAGCACGTATAAAAAGATTATCTATGAAGATCATGTTTATTTATCTAGTTCTACTTTACCTTTAACGAGTAAACAGGCCAGCGTGTATGAAGAAATAAAAGATAAACTGCCGATGAAGGCCAGTGAATTTAGAAAACTGACAAAGAGCTTGGCAAAACCATTGATTGAAAAAGGATATGTTGAACTAAGAAAACTGCCTAAATCAAATGATGTCTTGCCGTCCTATATAGAGGATTCGATTCATGAACTAACTTTTGAACAAAAACATGCAATTGAAGAAATTGAGAACTCAAACGGTTCGTGCTTTTTATTACATGGAGTGACTGGTTCTGGGAAAACAGAAGTTTTTTTACATTTAGCGCAAACTGTATTAGAACAAAACAAACAAGTTCTTTTTTTAGTGCCTGAAATTGGATTAACACCTATGATGATCGAGCGTGTCATGGCACGATTTCAACGTAAAGTTGCCATTTACCATTCTCAGTTAAATGATCAGGAGAAATACGAGCAATATTGTTTGGTCAAAGATAAGAAAGTTGATATTGTGATTGGTACACGATCTGCTGTTTTCATGCCTTTTGATAATCTAGGTTTGATCTTAATGGATGAAGAACACGATATAAGTTATAAACAAGATTCCATGCCTCGCTATCATACACGCGATATTGCTTTATGGCGAGCTAAATATCATGGTTGTAAAGTAGTTTTATCCAGTGCTACCCCAAGCCTTGAATCATATTCACGAGCTTATAAAAATGTATATCATTTGGTATCTTTGACAAAACGCATCTATGATCAAATGCCAGAAATTCACTTAGTGGATATGAAAGGGGAAAGAAATCAGTTTGGCTTGTCGCAGACATTGATCGATGCGATCCAAAAAACATTGGATGAAAATGATCAAGTGATCTTGTTGTTGAACCGAAGAGGTTATTTGCCCGTTGTTCGATGCAGCGACTGCAATGAAGTCATGATGTGTCCAGATTGCGGGATTGCCTTGACATATCATAAATCTAATGATTCTTTAATGTGTCATTGTTGTGGTAATGTATATCGCTTTGATCATACCTGCCCTAAATGTCATTCCCATCATTTTTTTCAAGTCGGTATGGGTACGGAAAGACTGGAAGAAAATATTCAAATGTTATTTCCAAATGCCAATATTGTACGAATGGATGCAGATAGTACAAAACGAAAAAATGCCCATGCCAAGCTTCTTAAAGAGTTTGAACAGAGTGGTGATATTCTACTTGGCACGCAAATGGTTGCTAAAGGTCTTGATTTTGAAAGAGTGACTTTAGTTGGCATCTTACAGGCGGACAATGCTTTGATTCACAGTGATTATCGTTCCTGCGAAATAGCTTATCAGATGTTAGAACAGGCAAGTGGACGAAGTGGACGCGGAGTAAAAAAAGGGGATGTATATATTCAGACGTATGATCCCGGTCATTATGTAATGCAGTCCGTATTAAAACATGATTATCTTGGTTTCTTTAGAAAAGAAATGAGTTATCGTCATTTGGGTGTTTATCCACCATATGTTTTTTTATGCTGCATCATTTATTCGCATGAAAGTTTAGAGAAAGCTATGGATGTAGCTTTGTTGGGAAAACAGTTTTTATCCCAGTTTAAAGTATTGGGACCTTTAGAAATAAATATGCGGCAAAGACAAAAACGTGTTCGCTTGATCGTAAAATCAAAAGATGAAACACAGTTGAATCAAACGATCTGGAAATTAGTCGAGTATCATCGATCTTTAAAAACAAATGTTAAACAGGATATTAATATGTATCCTTTGATCTTGGAGGAATAATATGCGATCTTGGGTGTTTAAGGCATTATGTAGCGTTGTGCTGGAAGGAACATATTCAAATTTATATTTAAAAAATCATTTAAAAGAAGTGCCAAAGAAAGATCAGGCATTGTGCACAAGGATCTTTTATGGAACGATTCAAAACTATGATTATTGTCAATATATCTATCGACAGTTTACAAATAGAAAGAAAATTGAATCAAAAATTGATGTTTTATTGGTCATGAGCGTATATCAAATCAAGTTTTTAGATAAAGTTCCTGATTATGCGATCTGCAATGAAGCTGTCAATCTTGCCAAAAAGGTAAATTCAAAAAGTGCTGGTTTTGTTAATGCTATCTTGCATAAGGTGATTCAAAATGAAATAAAACTTCCTGCGGATAACGTTGAAAGGATTGCAATTATGAATTCAATCAAACCTTGGTTAATCAGAATGTGGTGCTCACAATATGGTCTGGATATAGCCGAAAAAATCGCGATGCATTCAAATACGATCTTGCCAATTGTGGTTCGAAGAAACTCGCTTTTGATTAATGAAGAAAACTTTTTAAAGGATCCTTATATTGAAAAGATCAAAGATAGTGAGTTATATGTATATATAGGTGAGGAGATCTCAAGTCATCCTTATTATGTTAAAGGTTACATGTCTGCACAGGATCCTGGTTCTTATCAAATTGCCAGAACCTTAGACGTAAAGTGTGAAGAAAAGGTATTGGATGTCTGCAGCGCACCTGGAACCAAGGCTATGGCATTGGCGCAATTTATGAATAATAGAGGAACAATCGATTGTTTAGATATTCATGAACATCGTGTACAGTTGATCAAGAAAGATGCTAAAAGATTACATGTCGATATCATTCATGCGTATTGTAAAGATGCTACAAAGATCTTAGATTTAGGACTTTATGATCGCGTGCTTTGTGATGTTCCTTGTTCCGGGTATGGTGTTTTAGCTAGAAAACCAGATATCAAATTACGTATGAAATCAGAAGACATGGATTCTCTTATCAAAATTCAAAGAGAAATCTTAGCTTCAGCCGCCAGTCATGTTAAAGAAAATGGCTGCTTGGTGTATTCAACTTGTACTTTAAATAAAAAGGAAAATGAAAAACAAATCGAGTATTTTATCAAGAATCATCCAGAATTTGCTTTGGAAAAAGAAGAGACGTTATTTCCTAATGAATATAGTGGAGGATTCTTTATTGCGAAACTAGTGCGAAATACGCACTAGAGTATGCTATAATGCATAAGTGATTGGAGTGTTATAGAACATGCAAAGCTTGTATGATTTTAATTATGAACAAATGCAGCAGTTTGCACTCGATTGTGGATGGAAAGCATTTAGAGGTCATCAGATCTTTCAATGGTTATATCGCAATCGAGTTGACGAAATAGATGAAATGACAAATTTAAGTTTGGAGACTCGTGAACTTTTAAAGTCGCGTTTTATTATCAATCCTTTGAAATTGATTCGAAAACAAGTTTCCCACGATGGGACTACAAAGTTTTTGTTCCAGCTTGAAGATGGAGCTCTATTAGAGAGTGTTATGATGATTTTTGATTATGGAAAGAGCATCTGTGTATCCAGTCAGGTTGGCTGTAACATGGGATGTGCTTTTTGTGCAAGTGGATTGACCAAGAAAAAACGTAATCTAACAAGCGGTGAAATGGTAGCGCAGGTAATGTATGTCCAAAAAGAGTTGGATAAGACACAAGATCGTCTTTCTCATATTGTTGTCATGGGTACAGGGGAGCCATTTGATAATTATGAAAATGTCATGAATTTTTTATCCTGTGTAAATCATGATCGTGGTCTAGGTATTGGAAGCCGTCATATTACGATTTCAACATGTGGAATCGTTCCAAGAATCTATGATTTTGCCAATGAACATACCCAATATAATCTTGCGGTTTCCTTACATGCTCCTAATAATGAACTTCGTAATCAGCTGATGCCTGTTAATAAGGCATATCCAATTGAAGAACTAATGAAGGCATTGACGTATTATTCAACGGAGAATAATCGACGCCTTACATTTGAATATATTTTATTAAAAGGAGTCAATGATAAACCAAGTCATGCTAAAGAGTTAGCTAAGCTGTTAAAAGGATTAAATGCATATGTAAACTTGATTCCGTATAATTCTGTGGATGAAAAACATTTTAAGAGCGTTACTCATGATGAGGCAATGATCTTTTACGATATGTTGATGAAAAACCATGTGCGATGCACGATTCGAAAAGAACATGGAAATGATATCGATGCAGCATGTGGTCAATTACGAATTAAAGAAATAAAGAAAGGAAACGGCGAATGAGAGCTTTTGGAAATACCGATATAGGTTGTACAAGAAAAGTGAATGAAGATGATTATTGCATCCTTCAAAATGAAAATGGCGACTGGCTTGCGGCTGTTTGTGATGGCATTGGTGGAAGTGCTGCCGGTGAAGTTGCCAGCCATTTAGCTGTTTCCAAATTAAGAGAAGCATTTTTAAAAGCACCTGTTTTCAAAAAAGATTCACAGGTGAATGATTGGATCCACGACACATTGAATAAGGCTAATGATGCAATCTATCTTGAAAGCATGCGTAATCGCAAGGAACGTGGAATGGGCACGACTTGTGTAGGTATGATCTATGCAAATAATGCTACGTATATCTTTAATGTAGGAGATTCACGTCTATATGCATATTACTCAGATGGTTTGATCCAAATGAGTGAAGATCACAGCGTGATTGCGAAATTGATCAAAGAAGGAAAAATCAAGCCTGAAGAGGCAAAAAGTCATGCGCAAAGAAACACTTTGACCAATGCTTTAGGAGTATGGCGTGTATTCCGCATTGACACTAATAAAATTGATTCGAATTATCGATATATCTTGATCTGCAGTGATGGTCTGCATGGTTATGTAAGCTATGAAGAAATTCAGGCAATTATCGATTCTTCAGCGTATAATTTGACAGATAAAGTCAATGCCTTGATCTCTAGAGCAAACCAGTCTGGCGGCTATGATAATTGTACAGTGATCTTAATGGAAAATGAGAGGTACCAAGATGGCTCAAACGATTAATCAGATAGCAAACCGTTACGAGATCATCTCTTTAGTCGGTCAAGGTGGTATGGCAGATGTTTATAAGGCACAAGATACGATCTTAAATCGAATCGTTGCCATTAAGATCCTTCGCCAAAAACTAAGTGAAGATCCGATGACGTTAGTACGCTTTCAACGAGAAGCCAGTGCCGCAAGCCGTCTTTCGCATCCGAATGTTGTAGATATTTATGATGTAGGTGAATACAATGGCATGCATTATATTGTTATGGAATTTATTCGTGGACGTACACTAAAAGAATTGATTGGTTTACGAGGACCATTAAGTGTTGATGAAGCAGTTCATATCATGCGTCAATTGACTAGTGCCATAGCACATGCACATGAACACAATATTATTCATCGTGATATCAAACCTCAGAACATTTTGGTCAAGGATGATGGAACGATCAAAATCACGGATTTTGGGATCGCCGTGGCAAATGATGCAGTTCAATTAACATTAAATAATGCGGTCATGGGTAGTGCTCATTATCTTGCACCAGAAACAGCACAGGGTAAAGATCCAGATCCTAAGATTGATATTTATTCTATGGGAATCGTGTTCTATGAATTGTTGACAGGCAGTGTTCCTTTTCAAGGCAAGACGCCAACGGAGATTGCAATCAAGCATCTGCGTGAACCAATTCCATTTGTCCGTGATTTTAATCCGGGCATTCCTCAATCAATTGAAAATATCGTATTAAAAGCTACGGCAAAAAATCCAGTAGAACGATATGATAGTGCTTCTGATATGTTGTATGAACTAATGCACTATAATGATATTTCGAATCGAAATGTACAAAGAGTAACTTTTAAATCACAACCGGTATCCAATGTTGAAATAGATGATGACGGGTATGTGAAAGTGGAATATGAAAAGCCAAAAAAAGTTACAAAAAAACCTAAAAGAAGTTTTGTTCCATATGTTTTAGGTGCTTTAGGTACGATCATCGCAATTGTATTGATGTTTATGATTGCATCTTTGACCGGGCTTATTCGATTCAGCGGCTTCTTGGGATATCAGACAATGCCGGAAGTTGTCAGTCTAACACAGGAAGAAGCATTGAATGTATTAGAAGATGCTAATTTTGATACATCTAATGTGGAAATCAAAGAAGATGTGAGTGATAAATTTGATGAAGGACTGGTCATTTCAGCAAATTATGATGAAGGTGAAATTATTCCCGGTGATGCTGATATTGTCTTAACAATAAGTAAAGGTCCAAGTTTTTTAGTGGAAGATTATACTTCAAGATCTTTAAGTGAAGTACAGGCGGAATTACAGGCAAAAGGTGTCACCTTGAATATAGAAGTCGAGTATCAAGGTGCCAAGGATATGGATCCAGGAATCATCTTGGAACAAAGTGGTTTAAATCCTGGTGACAGGATCGACCCGGATGCTAATGAAACAATTAAATTTGTGGTTAGTGAATATCCTACAATTACGATTCCTTATGATTTAATTGGCAAGAACGTTAATGAAGCACAAGCTGAATTAAATGCTTTAGGAATAGCTGTTTTACCAATTCAGCAGGAGGGAGGTTCAGGTTCCAATATTGTTGTAGCCGTATCTCCGGATGTTGGAAGCGAGTATACACAGGAAGGAACGGACAGTGTGGTAACACTGTATTATGATTAGTATGCTGCAGGGAAGAATTATTAAGATTATTTCAAATCAGTCTACAATTGAATTTGAAGGAAAACAAGTGATTGCCAGACCAAGAGGAAAGATGAAATTAGAAAAAAGCCCTCTTGTAGGTGATTTAGTTGAGTTTGAGCAAATTGATGATACCTATCGTATTCATCGAATTTTAGATCGAAAAAATCAGTTGTTGCGTCCAGCCATTGCCAATGTGGATCAGGCTTTGATCGTTACAAGTCTTAAAGACCCAGATTATTCGTGTCATTTATTGAATCGATTAATTTTCCTTGTTGCGATTGCCGGTGTAGAACCTGTGATCTGTATCACAAAATCGGATTTATTAAATAAAGATAATGATATCTTTGAGGATTTAAAACATTATAAAGATGCCGGCTATAAAATGGTATTTACACATCCAGGAAGTGATGATAATGAACTAAAGGAAGTATTAGATGGTAAGGTAAGCGTATTATGTGGTCAATCGGGTGCTGGAAAAAGTTCCTTGTTGAATCGCCTTGATCCTAGTTTTAAATTAAATACACAGGAAATCTCAAAGGCATTAGGGCGTGGAAAGCACACGACCAGGTATTGTGAATTGCATCATGTTGCCAATGGTCTAGTAGCCGATACACCAGGTTTCTCAAGCTTAGATTTTACACGTTTAGATACATCACATCTTGATCGTTTGATCTTGGATTTTAAGCCGTATTTGGATACATGCCGATTCAAAGACTGTTTGCATATCAATGAACCGGATTGTGGTATCAAACAAGCGCTTGAAGATGGTAAGATCAATCCGAGCATATATGAAGATTATAAACAAATTATGTCAGAAAAAAGGAGATAAGTATGGAAAGAATCATAGCCCCTTCGGTTTTATCGTTGGATTATTCTAAGATGACTGAACAAATTGAACAATTAAATCAATCAAAAGCGAAATGGTTGCATTTTGATGTCATGGATGGCCATTTTGTTCCGAATATCACATTTGGTCCAGATATCTTAAAAGGGTTTCGAAAGGCAAGTCCTTTATTCATGGATGTTCATTTAATGATCAGTGATCCTGAATATTATGCACCAATTTTTGTAAAAGCTGGAGCAGATATGATCACTTTCCATGTGGAATCTTTTGATAATGACACTGATAAATGTCTTGCATTCATGCAGAAGATGCAAGATTTACATGTTCAAGTTGGATTTACATTACGTCCAGCTACACCAATTGAACCTTTTGAAGCTTTGTTGGAAAAGGCGGATATGGTTCTTGTTATGAGTGTCAATCCAGGTTTTGGGGGACAGTCTTTCATGGACGATCAATTAGATAAGGTACGTTGGTTATATAAAAAAAGAGAAGAAAAACAATTGAATTATCGCATAGAAATTGATGGTGGAATCAATCATGAAACATATAAAAAAGCTTGTGATGCCGGTTGTGATACTTTAGTTGCAGGTTCTTATGTCTTTAAAAATGATATTGTTTCTACGATCGAAGGGCTTTTAAAATGAAAAAGGCCCTTTTGATTACTCCTATGTCAAAAAATATCATCCAAGATGATTCGTATGATTATATAGGGGTTGATTCAGGTGCGCTGTTATTGATGGAAGAAAAGATACCGATGCGCTTTGCGGTTGGAGATTTTGACTCTATGACCGAAGATGAATTTCAAAGGTTGCAAGGGGCGTGTCAAATCATTCGCCATCCTGTACAAAAAAATGAAACAGATAGTGAATTGGCTGTTTCTCTATGCAAGAAAAAAGGATATGATGAGATAGTTTTATATGGAGCTTTATCTGGAAGAATTGATCATACACTTGCCAATATTCGTTTATTGATGTATCATCATCCTCATTTGGTGCTTTTAGATGATCATCAAAAGATCACTTTATTATCTAAAGGGGAGCATGTGATCAAAAAAGCATATACACATGTATCTTTCTTTGCACTTGAAGATACAATCATCACCTTAGAAGGATTTACATACCCGCTATACAAAGAACCTATTACTGTAAAAGATATATTCTGCGTGTCGAATTCAATCGTACATGAAGAGGCAAAAGTCACACTTGATATAGGAAAAGTGCTTTGCATTCAATCAAATGTTAAGTAGAAAGGGGTCAAGCAGATGTTTAATAAAGATGTAGCTTCAAACTTTATAGTTGGTCTATGTTTTATTGCAGCAGGCTTGGTAATGTTTTTTATACCAAATCGCGTTTTTTCGCTCATCTTAAATACATCTATCATCCTTCTTTTGATCAATGGAGTTTATCTACTGATTCGATTTCTCCAGCACAAGAAGAAAAGCGATTTATTATTTTTGATCTTGTCTATATTATTCGCATTATTTTTAGTTGATCATGAAACTATTCCGCAATGGATCATCCGAGTTGCTTTTGGCTTGTATTGCTACATCAGTACACTGGCTAGTTTGATTCAGCTGGTCATCAATTATATAAATGATATTCCGGATAAGTTCTATCATTTTTTAATGATAGTAGCTTATGGAATCTTGGGCTTTAATTTATTGTTTGTAGATGAATTTGAAACGGATTTATTACTTCGTTTGTTTGGGATTTATTTTATCTTATTAGGATCTCGATATTTTAATGATGCCAATGTAGGGGTAAATCCTTTATTAAAATATGAATGGAAGCGTAAGATTCGCATTACATTACCAGCCATAATGTGTGCCTTTATTCCAGATTGGACATTAACGTCTATTAACCGATATTTATCTTCTGGTAAACCATTTGCTTTAGAAAAAAAAGACTATGGAGATGATCAAATTTTAAAGATCATGGTTCATGTTGGACCTAATGGAATTCAAAAAGTTGGTCACATTACATTTTCTTATAAAGGAATTGTTTATAGTTATGGAAATTATGATGAAGAATCGTTTCGTTTAAATCAAACGATTGGAGATGGCGTATTCTTTACAGTTCCATTTGAATATTATATTCCTAATATGATGAGTGCAGAAAACAATTCTATTTTTGAATATGGTATTCAAATCAAGAAAGAACAGGAAGCTTTGATCGAACAAGAGCTTGAAGCTTTCAAAAATAACAGTTATCGCTGGTACTGTAAAATTGAACGCGAAGATGGATACGATCGATTTAATGAGTATAAAGAGAATTATCCTTCAAGGCTGCATTATAAGACTGGGGCGAAGTTTTATAAATTTAAATCGGGTCGGTTTAAGACATATTGGGCTTTAGGTGATAATTGTGCTTTGTTTACCGACCGTATCCTAGGAAAACTAGGCTGTGATGTATTAAGTATGCGGGGAATTATTTCGCCTGGTACATATCTTGAATATCTTCAGGGGGAATATATCAAAAAGAACAGCCCGGTTGTTTCTTTAAAGATTCATTCGATTGAGGCAAAATCAATACACTAAAAAAAGAGCTGAAAACAGCTCTTTCTTTATGATCCTTAATAATTAAATTAAATAGCGTTTTGTTTCTTTAATGTTCTTAGCGCACGAGCACTCACACGGATTGTTTGAGGTTTACCGTCAACAATAACTCTCACTTTTTGTAAGTTTACATTCCATTTACGACGAGTGGCACGCATAGAGTGAGAACGTTTATTTCCAGATAAAGGACCTCTACCAGACACTGCACATACTTTTGACATCTCGACCTGTCCTCCTTTTTCTTAATTTCATTTACGCAATCGCTTTAATATAATATCATTTGGTTTCTTATATTTCAAGCACTAATTTAAATTTGTTCAACAGGATGTTTGATGTTACAATATATCCAAATGAATGGAGAGATATTATGGAATTTAGTAATGGTTTTTATATGATCATTGGATTCATTATATGTTTGGTTTTGATGTTTGTGATCATGCCACCAATGATCAATTACCTACATAAAATAAAGTTTGGCCAGACCGAAAGGGAAGAAGGCTTGGAATCGCATAAGAAGAAAAACGGTACACCAACCATGGGTGGAATCGCATTTATTCTTGTACCAGTTGTTGTGTACTTTTTGATGAGCTTATTTACACCTTTTAAATTAGATATGAATACAGGAATTATCCTTCTAGCCTTTGTGGGATATGGACTGATTGGATTTATTGATGATTACATTATTGTTGTTAAGAAGGATAACGAAGGGTTAAAACCGGCTTATAAATTTGCTTTACAGTCTATTCTTGCGGTTATTTTCTTCTTTATTTATCAGACATCCTCTTCTACGGAGATTTGGATTCCGATCATAGATGTTACTTTTGACTTGGGGTATTTTTATTTTATCTTGGTTTTTATCATGTTTACAGCCGAAACGAATGCAGTTAACTTTACAGATGGATTGGATGGTTTATGTTCGGGTCAGATGATCATTGCCTTGATTCCTTTTTTGTGTTTTGCCTTGATTCAAGGTGTGGACAATGTTGCGTTTTTGATTGTTTTGGTTATTGCGAGTTTACTTGGATATCTTAAATTCAATAAACATCCTGCCAAGATCTTTATGGGTGATACTGGATCTTTAGCTTTAGGTGGTTTGATAGCTGCTGTTGCTATGGTGCTAAAACAGGAAATCTTATTGGTAATCATTGGATTTGTGTTTGTAGCAGAAGTCTTAAGTGTTATTATTCAGGTTACTTATTATAAGAAAACACATAAACGTATTTTTAAGATGGCACCTTTACACCATCATTTTGAAAAATGTGGGTGGTCTGAAACTAAGGTAGTTACTCATTTTTGGCTTGTTGGTGTAGTTTTAGCGGTTATCGGCTTGATATTGGGGGTCATGTAATATGGAAACAGTTTTGGTCATAGGAGCTGCACGAAGTGGTATTGCGGTTAGTAAACTTCTTCAAAAGAATGGATATCATGTCATTTTGACAGATTCCAATGAAGTTAAAGAAAAAATGGATTTAGAAGCACTAGGCATTGAAGTCGTGGATAATGGTCATCCTGACTGGTTGTTAGAAAAAGACTATCCATTTGTGGTAAAAAATCCAGGAATTCCATATCGAGTTCCTATTGTTAAGCATTTTCAAGAAGCTGGTGTACCAATTTATACGGAAATAGAAATAGCTTATCGATTTGCGCCTGGATTTAAATATGCTGCCGTTACTGGAACAGATGGAAAAACAACGGTCACGACACTTTTGTATGAGATGTTAAACGCAAAAGAAAAAGCTTTGGTGGCCGGTAACATCGGAACACCATTAAGCGAACTTGCTTTAATACATCAAGAAGAAACCTTTAATGTAGCATTGGAATTAAGTAACTTCCAACTTTTAGGTATTGATACTTTTCAGCCAAAGATTTCTGTTGTAACAAACCTGGCACCAGATCATTTGGATTATATGGATTCTTTAGAAGAATATTATCAATCAAAGATGTTGATTTATAAAAACTGTAATTCTCAAGATTGGTTTATCCGTAATATAGATGATGAAAACATTGTTAAATATGCACAAAATATCCCGTGTCAGGTAATTGATTTTTCTTTAACGCAAGAAGCAGATTTATATAAAGATGACACATTTGCTTATCTAAAGGATGAGATTTTGTTTAAGCTAAGTGATTTAAAAATAGTAGGCGATTTTAATTGCGGAAATGCAATGATGGCAGCCTGCATGGCATATAAGATGGGAATTGATCTAGAAACGATCCAATCCGTGATTCGTAGCTTTAAAGGCGTAGAACATCGTATCGAATATGTTAATACGATCAATGGGGTTCGTTTCTATAATGATTCGAAAGCTACAAACACACATGCAGCTTGTGCAGCTTTATCTGCTTTTGATAAGAATGTGATCTTATTATGTGGTGGTAAGGATAAGCATATATCTTTTGATGATCTAAAACAGTATGACCATAAGATCAAACATTGTTTCTCTTTTGGTCAGACCAAAGACCATTTTAAATCAATCTTTACAAATCAAACATCTTGTCAAACGATGAAAGATGCACTAAATCATGCGATTGAGATCATGGAAGAAGGGGATGTGATCTTATTAAGTCCAGCATGTTCAAGTTTTGATCAGTTTAAAAACTATGAAATTCGAGGGGAGATATTCAAAGGTCTTGTTGAAGAGATCGCTAAGAAAGGATAAAGACAATGGATTTCATATTTAATTTGATAAAAGCCTTCTTTTTAGGAATTGTACAAGGTATTACGGAATGGCTGCCTATCAGCAGTACGGGTCATTTGATCATATTTGATACCATATGGCCATTAACACCAGCAGCTTTCTTTGAAGTATTTAAAGTTGTGATTCAGTTTGGAAGTATATTGGCTGTTTTGTTCTTATATTTTCGTAAATTAAATCCTTTTGACCCTAAAAAATCATCAAAAAAGAAAAGAGAAACATTTCATCTTTGGAAACTTGTGATCATAGGGTGTATTCCCGCGGCTGTCATAGGCTTTTTTCTAGATGATATCATTGAGCAGTTCTTATCTGCCAATTTTGTAATTGCGGTTGCTTTGATAACATATGGTATCATTTTTATCATTACAGCTAAGCATCCAAAAAAAGTAACGATAGAATCGCTGAACGAGTTAGATGTTCTCACTTCTTTAAAGATAGGCTTTTTTCAATGTCTGGCCTTAATTCCAGGAACTTCTAGATCTGGAGCTACGATCTTAGGAGGTCTATATTGTGGATGCTCAAGATATGTCGCAAGCGAGTTTTCGTTTTTTATCGCAATTCCTGTAATGGCAGGTGCAAGCTTGTTGAAAATTGTTAAGTATTTCATGGAAACAGGCATGTTTACTCTTGATCAATGGGCCCTTTTATTTGTAGGCACATTTGTAAGTTTTGTCGTGAGTGTCTTTGCGATACAAGGACTATTGAATTATGTTAAAAAACATGACTTTACTAGTTTTGGATGGTATCGTATCGCACTTGGTATCTTTGTATTATTGTTCTTTTATATTTTATAGAGAAAGGTTTAACTTTTATCGTTAGACCTTTTTTCTTGTTCTTTAAGTTCTTTATAGTGGTTTCTGATTTCGGAAATTGTGAAATACAATGTCACTAGGAAGGTAATGGTGAATAAATGAGCATCTGTTTGTAAGAAAAATCTATCATAAACAAAAGTTATGATATCTAATGTGATAATAATGATCCAAAAAATAGATTTTCTTAAAGCTCTTAGCATTAAATTATGTTTTTCCATATAGTTCTCCTAATTGTTAAAAATATGACTCATGTAATTTTATAATTTGATTATACTAAACAAGAATTTAAGAGAGAATATACATGTCACAAAAAAAGAACTGGTTTTAAAAATTCCAGTTCTTTATATGTTTTGTGGTGGTATTAACTTTATTTTGTGATAGTAAATCCTATCTTTTTATAGACTTTACGAATTTTTTTGTTGGCAACATAGCTTGCTTTTTTAGCTCCTTCTTCAAGGATCTGGTCAATAACGTTGCTTTCAATGATTTTTTTATATTTTGCTTGTAAATTTGTTAAAAAATCAAATACAGTTTGTCCAATTTCCTTTTTCAATTCTCCATAACCTTTACCTTCGTAGCGTTTTACAATATCTTCAATTGGTTCATTGGCTAAAACTGATTGTATTGTTAATAAATTTGCAAGGCCTGGTTGGCTTTCTGGGTCATATTGAATAATACCTACTGAATCTGTTACGGCGGACATGATTTTCTTTCTTGCCACAGCTGGATCATCTAACAAGTCAATCGTACCTTTTGCGTCTGTTTCGCTTTTTGACATTTTCTTAGTTGGATCTTGTAAAGAGAAGATTTTTTTACCAACTTTTGTTTCAAGTGGTTGTGGAACGACAAAAGTTTCACTGTATCGATTGTTAAAACGCTCTGCTAGATGTCTTGTTAATTCAACGTGTTGTTTTTGATCTTGCCCAACAGGAACATAGTCGGCATCGTATAGAAGAATATCGGCAGCCATTAAACATGGGTAAGTAAATAGACCATCTGTGATACCTGTTTCACCTTTGGCTGTTTTATCTTTATACTGTGTCATACGTTGCAATTCACCCATATATGTAAGGCAGGTGAATACCCATCCTAATTTAACGTGGGCATCCACATCACTCTGTAAAAATAATGTACATTTTTCAGGATCTAAACCAGCTGCCAAATAAAGGGCAATCAAATCTTTTGTGTTTTGACGTAATGCCTTTGGATCGGTTGGAACCGTAATAGCGTGTTGATTCGCAATGAAAATATACATTTCATATTCATCCTGGTATTTCACAAATTGTGAAATAGCTCCAATATAGTTTCCTAAATGTAATCTACCAGTTGGCTTGATTCCACTTAACATTCTTTCCATATAAATCACCTCAGTGAATATATTTTACTTCTTTTATAAGTGACATACAAGCTAGAATTTTTAAGTAAAATTAACTAATTTAATACATTGTTTGAAAAGTGGGCATATTCATTGCGAAAGGGAAACAATCCATATATAATTATAGAAAGGAGGATGACTATGGTAATAATTTATACATCACCAGGTTGTGCAAGTTGTCGAAAAGCGAAACAGTGGCTAAAAGACAACAATATAGAATTTGTTGAGAAGAACATATTTACCTCTCTTTTAAATGAGAAAGAGATCAAATATATTTTATCAAGATGTGAAAATGGAACAGAAGATATTATTTCAGTTCGATCTAAAGCTTTCCAATCACTTAAAAAGGGAATTGATGATCTTTCTACAAAAGAACTTGTGGAATTGATTCAAAAGAATCCATCAATCTTAAAAAGACCAATCATGTTGTCAAAAAAGAGTTTGGTGGTTGGTTATGATGATGATGAGATCACTATGATGATGCCAAGTGATCTTCGTAAGGTTTGCGAAGAAACTTGTAATGATTCCTGTCCAAATTATGAGGTTTGTGGCAAGCTTCGTGTTGAAGAAGTACAACCTACAATGAATGTAAATCTGCAACAGTAGAAATATCTACTGTTTTTTTTCTATCTTTTATTGTAAATATGTGATATATTATTTAAGTAATGAAAACGTTTACAAAAATGTAATCAAAGGAGGTTTACTTAATGGCTAAAAAATATGTTTACAATTTCCATGAAGGAAGTGGTAGCATGCGTGAATTGCTAGGTGGTAAAGGAGCCAACCTGGCTGAAATGATGAACCTTGGAATGCCAGTTCCATATGGTTTTACAGTAACGACAGAAGCATGTAATCAATACTATGCAGATGATGAAAAAATCAGTGTGGGTATTATTGCAGAAATCATGAATCATTTAAGAGATCTAGAAGAAGAATCTGGAAAAGAATTTGGTTCTCCAGAAAACCCACTTTTGGTTTCTGTTCGTTCTGGAGCTCGCGCCAGCATGCCTGGTATGATGGATACTATCTTAAATTTAGGTTTAAATGATGAAGTTGTTGAAGGACTTGCTACATTAACAAATAATCCACGCTTTGCTTATGACAGTTATCGTCGTTTTATCCAAATGTTTGCCGATGTTGTAATGGGACTTTCAAAAGCTAAATTTGAAACTGTTATTGACGAAATCAAAGAAGCTAAACATGTTAAATTGGATACTGAACTTGATACAGATGACTTAAAATTGATGGTTAAAAAATTTAAAGAATTCTATCGTGAACAATTACATGATGATTTCCCAACAGATCCAAAAGAACAGTTGATCCTGGCTGTAGAGGCAGTATTTAAATCTTGGGAAAATCCTCGTGCTCAATACTATCGTAAGATGAATGACATCCCATCTAGTTGGGGAACAGCTGTTAACGTTCAAATGATGGTATTTGGTAACATGGGTGAAACTTCTGGTACAGGTGTTGCCTTTACTCGTAACCCAGCAACTGGCGAAAACAAACTATACGGTGAATTCTTGATGAATGCTCAGGGTGAAGATGTTGTTGCAGGTATTCGTACACCACAAACAATCGATCATTTAAAAGATATCATGCCTAAGGCTTATGAACAATTTGTAGACATCACAAAGAAACTTGAAAATCATTATAAAGATATGCAGGATATGGAGTTTACTATTGAAAATGAAAAACTGTTTATGTTGCAGACTCGTAATGGTAAACGTACTGCTTCTGCTGCTTTAAAGATTGCATGTGATATGGTAGCCGAAGGTCTTTTGACAAAAGAAGAAGCTATCCTAAATGTTGATCCAAGTCAGTTGGATGCATTGTTACATCCAACATTCGATGGGGCCGCATTAAAAGATGCACAGGTAATTACTCGTGGTCTTCCTGCAAGTCCAGGTGCAGCGACTGGTAAGGTCGTATTTAATGCCGAAGATGCAAAACGTGCAGCTAATGCTGGACATCGTGTTGTTTTGGTTCGTCTAGAAACATCTCCAGAAGATATCGAAGGTATGGCTGCAGCTCAAGGTGTATTAACAGTTCGTGGTGGTATGACAAGCCATGCAGCCGTTGTTGCTCGTGGTATGGGTACATGCTGTGTATCTGGTTGTGGCGATATCAAAGTAAACGAAGAAGAAAAATACTTCACAGTTAATGGATTGAAATTCACAGAAAATGACTATATCTCTTTAGATGGAAGTACAGGCAATGTATATGGCGAAGAAGTTCGCACTGTTCCAGCTAAGATTGTTGGTGATTTTGAGACATTTATGTCTTGGGCTGATGAATTTAGAAAATTAAAAGTACGTACAAATGCAGATACTCCAAGAGATGCGAAAAAAGCATATGAATTTGGTGCAGAAGGTATTGGTTTAGTTCGTACAGAACATATGTTCTTTGATGGTGATCGTATCAAAGCAATTCGTGAAATGATCGTATCTAAAACAGTAGAACAACGTGAAAAAGCATTGGCTAAATTATTACCAATGCAACGTGGAGACTTTGAAAAAATCTATGAGGCAATGCATGGTCTTCCAGTAACGATTCGTTACTTAGATCCACCTTTGCATGAATTCCTTCCAACAGAAGAAGAAGATATCATCGCATTGGCAAATGAAATGAATATGGGCGTTGCAGATTTGAAAGCCGTAATTTCAAACTTACATGAATTTAATCCGATGATGGGACATCGTGGCTGTCGTTTAGCTATTTCTTATCCTGAGATTGCTAAGATGCAGACACAGGCTGTTATCGAAGCTGCTATCAATGTAAATGAAAGAAAACCACACTATCATATCGTTCCTGAAATCATGATCCCACTTGTTGGAGATAAGAACGAACTTGCCTATGTTAAGAAAATCGTAAAAGAAACAGCCGATCAGATTATCGCGGATAAAGGCGTTGCACTTACATATAAAGTTGGAACAATGATCGAAATTCCTAGAGCTGCTGTATTGGCAGATGAAATTGCTGAAGAAGCAGAATTCTTCTCATTTGGTACAAATGACTTAACACAGATGACTTATGGATTCTCTCGTGATGATGCAGGTTCATTCTTACAAGACTACTATGATAAGAAAGTTTATGAACAAGATCCATTTGCCCGTTTAGACCAGAAGGGTGTTGGAAAATTAGTTAAGATGGCTGCTACATTAGGTCGTCAAACTCGTCCAGATATTAAATTGGGCATTTGTGGTGAACATGGTGGAGATCCTTCATCTATTGAATTCTGTCATAAGGTAGGATTGGATTATGTTTCTTGTTCTCCATTCCGTGTACCAATTGCACGTTTAGCTGCTGCGCAGGCTGCCATTCGTAATAAATAATGTTCTAAAAATCGTCTAATTTTAGGCGATTTTTTTACCATTTTTGGCATAAAAAAGAAGGTTGATATATCAACTAAAATTTCTTAAATTTTTAGTGGATTTTTTTTAATTTTAGATTTAAGATATCATCAAAATAAGGGGAGAATTAAGGGGGATATGTTTGACAATTTGATGGTAAAAATCATCATTGTCCTAGTATTTTTTATAATGGTTTTCTTTATATTGCCATTAGATATTTTTACTTAGGCATGATGAAAAGACTGTATTTTACAGTCTCTTTTATTTTGGAGGATATGCGGTATGAAAATAAACAAAACAAATGCTATGCGTGAATTAGATAAACATAATATAGAATACGAAGTATTGACGTATGATCATGGTAAAGATGCTGTAGCAGGGGATGTGGTTGCCAATATGTTGGATGAGGATCCAGAAAAGGTATTTAAGACCTTAGTTACACAAGCAAATACCAAAGAATATCTTGTCTTTATGCTGCCGGTTGATCATGAATTGGATCTAAAAAAAGCAGCTGCTTTAGCTGGTGTTAAAAAAGTAGAGATGATTCCTGTAAAAGATATCACAAAAATTACTGGATATGTCCGCGGTGGCTGTTCACCTTTAGCCATGAAAAAAAAGTTTAGGACGCATATCAATGAATCAGTATTAAACAAAGACTTTATTTACTTTAGTGGTGGAAAGATTGGTTTACAAATCAAATTAGAGCCAATGAAGATAATTCAATTATTAGATATTCAGGTCGGGGATATTATCAAGTAAACTATTTTGAAAACCCTTACAAATATGGTACACTTATGTTCGAGGTGATTTTAATGTGGACAGATAATAGTGTGCTGTATCAAATATATACGCTAGGTGCTTTTGGTTGTCCTTTTGAAAATGATAGTGTTTTAGAGCATCGTTTTAAAGATATTGATTTATGGATAAATCAATTAAAAGACTTAAATATTGATGCTGTATTGTTCAATCCGATTTTTCAATCACATTCTCATGGATATGATACGATTGATTATTATACGATTGATAATCGTTTAGGGGATAATAAAGATTTTAAATACGTGAGTTCACTTTTACATAAGAATGGGATCCGCATTATTTTAGATGCTGTATTTAACCATGTAGGAAGAGGATTCTTTGCCTTTGAAGATGTCTTAAAAAATCGTGAAAATTCTCATTATAAAGAATGGTTTTACATTAATTTTTATGGCAACAGCGCCTATGATGATCATTTAAGTTATCAAGATTGGGAAGGAAATCAAAATCTTGTAAAACTAAATCTGCAAAATCCAGAAGTCGTAGAATATATCATGAATGTTGTGCAGTTCTGGAAAGATGAATTTGAGATTGATGGATTGCGTTTGGATGTAGCTTATTGTCTTGATCAAAACTTTTTAAAAACATTACATTCTAGGCACCATGATTTGTTTTTAATGGGTGAAACGCTGCATGGCGATTATAATATGTGGGTAAATGATCAAATGTTAGATAGCTGTACGAATTATGAATGTTATAAAGGGTTATATTCTAGTCTGAATTCTTATAATCTTTTTGAAATCATGCATTCTTTGCATCGCCAATTTGGAAAAGATAACTGGTGTTTGTATCGTGGAAAACATCTAGTGTGCTTTGTTGATAATCACGATGTACCAAGAATTGCGACTCAGCTACAAAATGAAAACCATTTACCATTGATTTATGGTTTATTGATGACCATGCCAGGAATTCCTAGTATCTATTATGGAAGTGAATGGGGAATCAAGGGACAAAAGAATTGGAACGATACTGAATTAAGACCGCATATTACGCATTTTGAAAACAATGAATTAACAAAGAGAATCAAACGATTGATTGAAATCAAACATGAACATAGTGCACTTCATACAGCAAATTTTGAACAGATTGTCTTGAATAACACATATTGTATATTCAAACGAAATAGCGAAGAGGAAACTTTATATATTGCCATAAATATTTCCAATGAGCCAGTTGCTTTTAATTTGGATCTAAATGGTGAATATGTAGATTTGATTGATGAGAATCGTCTTTCAATTGATCATGTGCTAGAAATGCCGGCTTATTCATTAATGATTTTAAAGGCAATTTAAAAGGACACATTGTTGTGTCCTTTTGTATTTATAAGATTGAACCAAATAACATATCGTTATAATCAGGAATAGGCCAGTCGTTTTTTGATACATTGTTTTCGATGGTATCTGTTAAAGCACGAATGGCATCCATCAAAGGTAAAAGTTCATTTGCAGCAAAATTAGCGGCTTCTCTAGCACCAGAATGGGATTTTTGAATCAATTCTTCTAATTTTTCAAGATGTTTATTAACGATTTCCAATGGTGTATTGATATTAAACAGTAATTTTTCTTCCATTGGAGAAGTAATTCCACTAGACTTCTTGGTTTGAATAATTGTTGCCAGCTTGGACTCATATTCAAATACAGCTGGTAGGATCTGTTTTCTTAACATATAAGACATTGTTTTTGCCTCAATCTCAATAACTTGATAGTAGTTAGTCAATAAGATGTTTTCACGCGCATGGAGTTCATTTGGTGTATAAACGTTGTGTTTTTCAAATAATGCTAGGTTTTTTGGATCCGTATAGTGAGGCAATGTTTCTGCCGTATTCTTTAACTCAAGCAAACCTCTTGATAAGGCTTCTTTTCGCCATTCAGGAGAATAACCATTTCCTGAGAAGATGATGCGTTTATGCTCCTTGATTGTTTTTCGAATCAGGCGAATGATCGCATCGTTTAATTCTTCTTCAGAATAACATTCAAGTTCATCAGCAAACTGTGTCATTTCCTCTGCAACAATTGTATTTAAAATCGTGTTAGGGCAGGAAATATTGATTGCACTACCTAACATTCTGAACTCAAACTTGTTTCCAGTAAAGGCAAATGGGCTTGTACGGTTTCTGTCTGTTGAGTCTCTTGAAATTGGAGGTAATGCAGAAACACCAAGTTCAAGTTTTTTATTAATTGTATCAATATATTCATCGCCTTTTTCAATGGCTTCCAGAATAGCGGTCAATTCTTCACCTAGATAAATAGATATAATAGCTGGTGGAGCTTCATGTCCCCCTAAGCGGTGATCGTTTCCTGCGGTTGCGACACTAACTCGCAATAAATCCTGGTATTCATCCACAGCTTTAATGATGGCAACTAGAGTAATCAAAAAACGAATATTGTCTTTTGGAGAGTCACCAGGTTCAAGCATGTTTTCACCTTTGTCAGTTGAAAATGACCAGTTGTTATGTTTACCTGATCCATTAACGCCGGCAAATGGTTTTTCATGTAATAGACAAACCAGGCCATGATGATTTGCAACTTTTTGCAAAATTTCCATCGTAATCTGGTTTTGATCATTTGCCAAATTTACTGGGGAATAAACAGGAGCAATTTCAAACTGGCAAGGTGCCACTTCTTTATGTTCTGTTTTGGCATATACACCTAATTTCCAAAGTTCTTCATCAACTTCTTCCATATAGGCTTTAACACGTTCTTCGATATTTCCAAAATAGTGATCATCTAATTCTTGTCCTTTGACAGGATCTGTACCAAATAACGTTCTTCCAGTAACCATTAGATCTAAACGTTTTTTATACATCTCTTTATCAATTAGAAAATACTCCTGTTCAGGTCCAACGGTAACTGTAATGTTTTTGATGTTATGACCCATAATGTTATATAAGCGAACAGCCGCTTTGTTTAAAGCATCTATTGATCGCAATAATGGGGTTTTCTTATCCAAGGCACTTCCATCATAGGAACAGAAAAGGGTTGGGATATATAATGTCTTGTCTTTGACAAAGGCAAAACTTGTTGGATCCCAAGCTGTATAACCACGAGCTTCAAATGTTGCGCGTAAACCACCACTTGGAAAGCTTGAAGCATCTGGCTCACCTTTGATCAATTCTTTACCTCTAAAATCACTAATAACCGAATTAGGTCCGGTAGGTGTAATAAAAGCATCATGTTTTTCAGCTGTGATTCCAGTCATAGGTTGGAACCAATGGGTATAATGCGTAGCACCTTTATCCATTGCCCAATCTTTCATTGCGTTGGCAACAATATCGGCAATTTCACGAGGAAGTTCCTGCCCTTTTTCAATGACACCGATCATTTGTTTGTATACAGCATGAGGCAGGTATTTTTGCATTGCACTTGTACTAAAGACATCACATCCAAAATATTCATCAACTATTTTCATCAGCGTTCTCCTTTATTTATACCCTTAATTCTAACACTGTTTATTTGCATGAGTAAACAAAAAGATAAAAAATGATTTATTGTTTCTGACTAGTTAATAGAGTAAAATAAAACATATATAAGTGGGTGATCAAATGTTTAGAGTTCCAAGACAATATAAGGATAAAGAAGTATTATATCGAAGAGTGATTTTATTTGCCGTGGTTCTGTTAATGGTTGTTTTATATTTTGAAAAAATTTTGCAGGTTTTATTATATATTTTATCAATTTGTATGCCATTTTTATTTGGTGGTGGACTTGCCTTTGTGTTTAATATCATTGCAAATAATTTAATGCGTGCCGGAAATATCTTATTTAAGATTGAAGAGCGTAAAATTTATCGTGTCATCGCAAATATTCTATCCATTGTGATTGTTTTAGCTTTGTTTTTAGGCTTTGTTTTTTTGCTGGTTCCTCAGATTTTTGCTTCCTTGGAAACAATCATCAATAATCTTCCTGAAACTTTAAACTCTTTCTATCATTGGGCATATCATACTTCCAGTTCGATTCCTTCTTTACATAATTGGATTCAGGGGTTAGATTTAAACGTCTTAGATTTTGATAATTTATCAAACTGGTTCAATGATTTTATCAATTGGATTTTTTCTGGTGGAGCAAACAATATTTTTGGTTCTGTGTACCAAGTTATCTCTACGACATTTTCAATTGTACTTTCAACCTTTGTTGCCCTGATGTTCTCTATTATCGTTTTATTCAATAAAAGTACGGTTGTTAAAGAATCCAAAGGTTTGTTAAGAGCGTATATGCCAGATGATATTTATGAAAAAACATTGCATGTACTACGTTTAATTGCCCGCACTTTTACACAGTATATAGGTGGGACATGTACCGAGTGCATCATTTTAGGAACTTTGGTAACAGTTGGTGCAACGCTATTGAATATACCTTATGCTACTCTAGTAGGAATCATTGTTGGTGTTGGGGCTCTTGTTCCAATGTTTGGTGCTTTGATTGCGGCTATTATTGGAGCTTTATTTGTAGCTACAGAATCGGTGCAGTCAGCTGTTTATTTTATGATCATGTTTATTTGTATCCAACAGGTAGAAGGAAACTTTATCTATCCAAATGTAGTTGGACGTTCTGTTGGCTTTCCTCCAATGTATGTAATCGTGGCAGTAACAGTAGGAGCAAGTTTAGGTGGTATCTTAGGAATTATAATTTCTATTCCTGTCTGTTCATGTATTTATCAACTTGTTAAAGAAGATGTTGTCATGCGTTTGAAAGTTAAGAAGCATTCTACGACTAGTAGTTGAGGGCAGGAAGATTTATGAATCGTAGTGCAATATGCATCAAGATGTTGATGTTACTAAAGGCAAGAGGGAAAATGAATACATTAGAACTTGCCAAAGAGTTAGAAACAAATCCTAGAAATATACGAGAGTTTAAAAAAGAGTTGGTTACTGCGGGTTATAATATACAAGAAGTAAAAGGAAGATATGGTGGATATTATTTAGATGAAGATTGTTTGTTTCCATCCTTGAAATTAACAAAAGATGAAATTGACGCCTTAAATGAATCAAGAGGAATCGTTGATTCTCATCCTGAATTTGTAGGGCGTGATTTTTTTCATAGCGGTTTAGATAAAGTCTTATGCGCAGATAAAGATACTAAATCTATGATGCACTATTATGTAAATCAGACTGGTTTGGCACTTTCTTTGCAAGAATATAACATGGTTCAAACGGTACAGTTGGCAATGGACAGGAAGCAAAGCGTAGAAATCTCTTATCAGACTTTATCACAAAAAGATGTTTCAACATTTTTGTTGGATCCGTATGAGATCATTCATTATAAAAACGCATATTATGTGATTGGATTTAGTCATAAACGAAATGAATATCGCACCTATCGTTTTTCTATTCAACGCATGAAACAATGTAAATTGACGGATAAACGATTTTTACGCGACTCTTCCTTTAATGTTGCGTCTTTTATAGGAAAAGAATCATTGATAAAGGCAAGTTTTATTCGTTTTGAAATCTTGGTCAAGACCGAATTTATTCGTATGTTTAAAGAGCAGTACTGGGGCTTGGACTTTAAAGAAATCAAGAAGAATGATGGGATTCTTTGCACATTTATGGCTGAAGATCCCAATAAAATCTATCAGCAACTTTTCTTGTTTCAAGATAAGGCAAAGCTTATTGCTCCATTAGAAAATAAAAATGAATACTGTAGGATGGTGAAAGATATTTTGCATATGTATCAAGAGTAAGATAAAATAAGTAAGGTGAAAAGAATGATACATGTAAGTGATTTGCTCAATTATAAACGTTGTCCCAAATACTGTTGGAATAACGTTCATAGAAAACATCCCTTTGAAGGCTTTTACCATATGGAAAAACCTTTTAGTGATTACTGGAAAGAATATTTAAATATACAAAATGCTCCTTGTGGTCAGGTTGGTGACACCAATGAAGATACTTTAAATCTATTAAAAAATAGTGATGTAGTATGTTCAGTTCGTTTTGAGTATAGAAATTGTCGTACCCGGATTCCTGTTTTGATGAAAATGGAAGATGGGTATAAAGCTATATATCCACATTTAAGTGCTTATCCAAAAGAATCCGAAGCGCAATTGATGAAAATCAATATACAGATTGCCCAAAGTGCTGGTGTACATATTACAAGCAATGAAATCATCTATTTGAACAAAGAGTACATTCGAAAAGATTATTTAGATTTAAACGAATTCTTATTACGCAGTGATCATTTATTTAATCGGCGTAATAAACCATCTAAAACAATTGATGAGTGTATGGAACAATATGATTTTGATTTAGATGAATGGATCGATACAGTTCAAACATTGTTAGATAGTCCAGAGTTTACATTGGATCGTTCCAAAAAGTGTACAACAGGAAGAAGATGTTCTTATTACGATGATTGTTTTGATGAATCAAAACTCCCAGATGATTCTATCTTATTTTTGACGACATCTTCACATAAGCTACAAGCCTATGCCAATGGAATTCGCCGTATATCGGATCTTGAGCCAGAAGATATCGAAGGATTTAAGTTGCAATATGCACAATATATGGCAAGTAAACATGGCATATTTTATGATAAAGCGGCTTTAAAAATTTGGACATCCATGATTCAATATCCAATTTCATATCTTGATTTTGAATGGGATACCTTTGCAATTCCACCATATGAGAATATGAAAGCATTTGACGTTCTTTGTTTTCAATATAGCCTGCATATTGAAGATGTGAATCATAATTTGAGTCATCATGATTTTTTTGATACAGCCGATTGTCGTGAAAAGTTTATTCTTTCTTTATTAGAAACTATTCCTAAAAAGGGAAGTATACTTGTTTATAACATGGAAGGTGCGGAAAAACTTCGCTTAAAACAACTTGGCGAACAATTTCCCAAATATAAGGGACAACTTGATCAAATATGTGATCGTATGATTGATTTATCTAAACCGTTTGAATGTGGATTGTTTTATGATAATCGTATGCGGGGACATTATTCTTTAAAGAAAGTGTTACCGGTTTTTACTGATGAATACTCATATCATCAATTGTCCATTCAAAATGGATTAAATGCAGTGTTTACTTACAGAACTTTTGATTCGGCTTTACCGGAACAAAAACAAGTGATTCGACAGGAATTATCAAACTACTGCAAGATGGATACCTTTGCGGAATATGTTATATTTCATGGTCTAGAAAGATATCTTAAGGAGGATGATGTAAATGCCTAATATTATCACACATATATTATTTACCGATGATGTATATGAAAAATTGGATGATCCTAAATATGATTTTCTAGAATCTAGACTTCAATTGATGGAAGTTGGAGGAAATGGACCGGATTTTTTATTTTTCCATAATTTGAATCCAACCTCATTTATGAAAAAAACACCTTTAAGAAAAATTGGAAATGAAGTCCATTCGCACTCCATTAATGATTTTTATGCAAGTGCTGTTGCCTCGATACAAAAAGAAAAAGATCCAGAAATTCGTCAGGATATGATGACATATACTTGTGGTCACCTTTGTCATTGGGCCTTGGATAGTATCGCACATCCATATGTATTTTATCGCACGGGTCGTTGTACAGGAAAGAGCAGCTGGTGGCATCATCGTTTTGAATCGTTGATTGATGCGATCATGTTAAAGGTGAAAAACGATTGTACGATTTCAGATTTTAAAGCTTATGAAACATGTGAAGTAAGTCTGGAACAAGCACGCGCCATCGCAAGAATCTATGTTCCTGCAATTCGAAATGTATATAAAAAAGTAGATGTACTTCCACACCAAATCTTAGAAAGTTTAAATGACTGGTGTTTTGTCGAAAAGTTATTCTATGATAAAAAGGGAACAAAATTTAAGATCTCACATTCTTTTGAAAAGGTGTTACGCACAGAAAGCATGATATCTGGCTTTCTTGTTCCAGATGAACCAGAAGATCCATTTGATACAATCAATCTTTTACACAAAGAATGGGTGCATCCTTGTGATGATACGATCAAGAGCACAGAGAGTTTCTTTGATTTATATGATCGTGCCATACTTCGTGCCGTTGAAGCCATTCAATTGTTCTATGAGGCATGCCAGGATCCAGATGCATTACAACCATTCTTAGATTATCTAGGTGATAGAAGTTATGATACTGGTTTATCTGAATCAAAGGAAATGAAATTTTTCGATTTGGTTTATTAAAAAATGGAGCTTTGGCTCCTTTTTTTGACTGAGATTGGTTGTCAAGATCTTTTGACTTGCAAGTTAAAAACTTTAGATTTTCTCTTTGGTTTGATTAAGTTTTAGCAAAATAGAATAAGAAATAATTTTACCTAAGGTTAAAGTCTCAAGGAAAATCAGCTTAAAAAATTTTTGTATAAAAGCATACGATACCGAGCTATAGAATATTAGAAATAATTCTTGAAACTTATGTTTAAATATAGAAAAAATATAGCTATTATGATGAGAGATACTGCATAAAAGAAGTAGAATATTTTATAGAACTAATGATGTTGTATTTTTTCTGCTTGATTAACAAAAGCTTATTGGCTATCAGAATTCGTACTATTTTCGAGAAACTCGAAAAAGAAGCAATATCCACAGAGCTTATCCAACTTCCAGACGTACATATTAAACCATGTAGGATTACACAGGGTAAAGACTGTCTGGCATGTATGGGAAAAGACAACTGCGTTTTTAAAGATGATGATTTTTTTGAAATTTTTGAAAAGATAAAAGAGGCGGATGGATTGATTTTAGGCTCTCCTGTTTATGGTGCTGATATTAGTGCAGAGATGAAAATCTTCCTTGACCGTTTGGGACTAGCGAGCATTGGAAATCCAGATGCTTTATGTCATAAGCCGGGGCTGCTGTTTGCGCAGTTCGTCGTGCTGGAGGTATGAATACAGTGAACACAATGAATAATGTCATGCTGTTTCGAAAAATGTTCCTTGTCGGCTCTACTTATTGGAATATGGTTTATGGCAAAGATATAGGAGATGTTCTTAAAGATGATGAGGGTATGGCTAATATGAGAAATATTGGTCAAAACATGGCATGGCTTATCAAGCAGTTATGGAAATAAGGACATTATGTCGATATAAAATTCTCTAAACATGACAGTTTAAAAATCGCTGAGTAAATCACTCGTAGAACTGCGATACGAATACACTGGTAGTTGTTTTTAGTTTAAAAGGTATTTTCTTATGTTGTGCAGTCTTAATAAGTAAGAATGTATTATCACATCTTATTTTTATTTCAATCCAGGTTATTTAGGCTGTTTTGTTGAATTGGTGATGTTACTTCCTTGTTTTTTGCAGAAGGCAAAAAAAATTTATTAAAACAAATCGATATAAAAACTTATTTCTTGATTTAGAATGTGTTTTATAAAATATGTTAATTGGTTGATAAGACATACATTGAGATTTCTTAAGTGAATTCTCAGTTTTTTTTATGTTGACGCGAATAAATAAAGTGATATAATTGGTATAACCAAAAAGGTTATACCAATTAGGAGGAGACATGGATCTAAAACAAAGTGCCCGAGATCTTGCAATCGAGTATCTGTTGCAAGAAATAAAAAATGGAAATTTAAAAGCTGGGGATAAATTATTGAATGAAAGAAAGCTATCAGAAAATTTAGGGATCAGTCGTGTTCCATTGCGGGAAGCAATCTGTACTTTGTCCACTTTAGGTATATTGGAAGCACATCAAGGGGATGGTACATATGTCAGTGATTCTTATTCAGAGATTTTTTCTAATATTATAAAAAAATATGGAATATTTGATCGTTCCATGGTTGATGAAGTATTTGAGGCTCGTTCATTATTTGAGGCGGATGCTGCTAGACTTGCTGCTAGAAACCATACAGAAGATGATCTAGTTAAACTGGAACAAGCTTTAAAAAAACATGAAAACGCATTAACAGATTATTATGAGGGAAAATTAAAGGATAAAGATATGATGGAGCTGGATACAGAGATTCATTTGGGAATCGCAGCATCATCACACAATAATTTCATTTTAGAAATTGTAAAATCAATTCGTTATGTTACTCTGCAACAAGATTATTTTAGTGAACAATATACACTGGACCATGAACATTTTAAAAGATCTAGTATCATGCATCGTGAAATATTCAATGCGATCAAAGAGAAAAATGAAGATCTTGCGTATAAAAAGATGCAGGAACATATAAATGAGATACGTTTAGCTTTGGATATAGAATCAATAAGGAGGGACATTAAATGAAAGAGTTAAACTGGGTTAGTTTAGGGTGTGGTGTAATTGCACATCAGTTGGCACAGGCTATGCAAAAGGATGGAAGAAAGTTATACGGCGTAGCCAATAGAACATATTCAAAAGCTATAGACTTTGCCAAAGAATATGGTATTGAAAAGGTGTATGAAAATATCGATGATGTTTTTGAAGATGAGAATGTAGATGTTATTTATATCTCAACACCACATAATACGCATATAAATTTCTTGAAAAAAACCTTAGCCAACAAGAAACATGTGTTATGTGAAAAATCAATTACATTGAATCTTGATGAATTGAAGATGGCAAAAAAACTTGCTGAAGAAAATGGTGTGATCTTGGCAGAAGCTATGACTTTATATCATATGCCTCTTTATAAAAAATTATATGATCTAACTCATTCAGGAGCCCTCGGCGAGCTAAAAATGATTCAAATGAATTTTGGAAGTTATAAAGAATATGATATGAAGAATCGCTTTTTCAATCCTAATTTAGCAGGTGGAGCTTTATTGGATATTGGTGTATATGCATTGTCATTTGTTCGTTGGTTCATGTCTGAAAAACCAGATCAGATCCTTTCGCAAGTTCGTCTTGCCCCTAGTAAAGTAGATGAACAGGCTGGTATCTTGTTGATGAACTCAAAACAGGAAATGGCTACGATTGCCTTGACTTTACATGCTAAACAGCCAAAGCGAGGCATGATTGCCTATGATAAAGGGTATATTGAGATTTATGAATATCCTAGAGCTTGTAAAGCTGTCATAACGTATACAGAAGACAATCATCAAGAAGTAATTGAATGCGGAGATACTAAAGATGCTCTATATTACGAAATTACAGATATGGAACAGACAATTTTGACAAATGAAAATGTCATGCATATAGATTTTACATATGATGTCATGGACATGATGAGTCAAATTCGTGAAAGCTGGGGATTGAAGTACCCGGAGGAAATGTAAAAATTTTCATAAATTTAAAAAATTTTCAACATCTGTGATACAATAGACAAGGGTAGGTGAAAATATGTATACAATTTTAAAAAAGGAAGTTTTAAACCCTACAGTTACGCGTATGGTTATTGATGCGCCATTTGTCGCAAAACGTGCCAAGGCTGGTCAATTTATCATTTTGCGTGTAAATGAAGAGGGAGAGCGTATCCCTTTGACGATTGCTGATTCCGATTCTGAAAAAGGAACTGTTTCAATTATTTTCCAAATTGTAGGGAAAACAACTATGCTGTTAAATACACTTGAAGAGGGCGATAGCTTACATGATTTTGTAGGTCCACTTGGAAAGCCTAGTGAAATTGATGGTAATGAAAAAGTATGTATCATCGGTGGTGGTGTTGGATGTGCCATTGCGTATCCAACTGCAAAAGCTTTCCATGAAGCTGGTTCAGATGTAACAACCATCGTTGGTTTTAGAAACAAAGATCTTGTGATCTTAGAAGATGAATTTAAAGAATGCAGCGATGCGTATTATTTGATGAGCGATGATGGTAGTGTTGGTCAAAAAGGTGTTGTTACTTTGAAACTGGAAGAATTGATTCAATCTGGTGAAAAATTTGATAAAGTGATTGCGATTGGACCTATCATCATGATGAAGTTTGTTTGTCAACTGACAAAAAAATACAACATCCCAACGGTTGTTTCTATGAATCCTATTATGATCGATGGAACAGGTATGTGTGGAGGATGTCGTTTACGTGTTGGCGATGAAATTAAATTTGCATGCGTAGATGGACCGGATTTTGATGGACATCTTGTAGACTTTGATGAAGCAATGTCTAGAAATCGTGCTTACATGGATTTTGAAAAACATGAAAGAGAAGAAACATGCAATCTATTGAATAAGGAGGTAGCTTAATGCCGAATATGTCATTAGAAAAAATCGCCATGCCGGTTCAACCAGCTGACGAAAGAATCAAAAACTTTGAAGAAGTCGCTACAGGATATACTGCTGAAATGGCAATGGAAGAGGCAACAAGATGTTTGCATTGTAAACATAAACCTTGTGTCAATGGTTGTCCTGTAAATGTAAATATTCCAGATTTTATTGAAAAAGTAAAAGATGGAGAATTTGAAAAGGCCTATCGAATTATCTCTTTGACTTCAAGTCTTCCTGCCGTTTGCGGACGTGTATGCCCGCAGGAAAATCAGTGTGAAAAATATTGTGTTCGTGGAATCAAGGGTGAAAGTGTTGCAATTGGACGTCTTGAACGTTTTGTTGCGGATTATCATAGAGAAAATAACGATGCACCTTTGACAAAGCCAGAATCCAACCATCATAAAGTTGCTATTGTCGGCGCTGGACCTGCTGGTCTTACTTGTGCAGGTGATTTAGCAAAACAAGGATATGAAGTAACGATCTTTGAAGCTTTGCATGTTGCCGGTGGTGTATTGATGTATGGTATTCCTGAATTCAGACTTCCTAAGGAAATCGTTCAAAAAGAAATATCACATTTAAAAGAACTTGGTGTTGAAATTGTTACTAACTTTGTCGTGGGACGAAGTGACTCCATTGATTCTTTGATTGAATCAGGCTATGAAGCAATTTTCATTGGTTCTGGTGCCGGATTGCCTAATTTTATGAACCTTGAAGGCGAAAACTTAAAAGGTGTATATTCTGCCAATGAATTCTTAACCCGAATCAATTTAATGAAAGCTTATAAAGAAGGTAGTGCTACTCCAGTACAACACCCTAAAAAATGCGTTGTTGTAGGGGGAGGAAATGTTGCGATGGATGCAGCAAGATGCGCAAGACGTCTAGGTAGTGAAGTCCATATTGTATACCGTAGAAGTATGGAAGAATTACCAGCTCGTAAAGAAGAAGTTGAACATGCTCAAGAAGAAGGTATTATCTTTGATTTACTATGTAATCCTGTCAAAGTACTTGGGGATGAAAATGGTTGGGTCAATGGCATTGAATGCGTGCGTATGGAACTGGGTGAACCAGATGAAAGTGGACGTAGAAGACCTGTCGAAATCAAAGATTCGAATTTTACGATTGATATCGACTGCATGATCATGGCAATTGGAACAAGTCCAAATCCATTGATTCGTCATACAACTGAAGGTTTGGAAGTGAACCGCAAAGGATGTTTTATTGTCGATGATAAAAACATGACAAGTCGTGCTGGTATTTATGCCGGTGGGGATGCGGTAACGGGAGCTGCAACAGTTATTCAGGCTATGGGAGCTGGTAAAAAAGCTGCAAGCTCTATTCATGAATATTTATCAAAATGAAATGTTTCAAAAAAATCATGAAAGTGTTTACATTTTCCTAAAAACGTTGTATTATTAAGTCGGATAAATTTGGAATCAGGCTCAATTCCAATATTTCATGTACCACCATCCTTCCTTTTGGTATATGAAAAGATTTATTCATATCGATTCCTTTTGATACTGGTAAAAAGCACATTATTGTGCTTTTTACCTTTTTTATGGTCTTTTATATTTTTTTGGTTTGTCAAACCTGCTTTATATAAAGGCTTTTTATTGACAAACGTGCCTTTTTTATTAAAATGAATAAGGTATGTAAAAAAGGAGACTGAAAATTATGATTAGTTCGAATGATTTGAAACCTGGATTAACAATACAGGTCGATGGAGATATCTATGTTGTATTAGATGCTTCACAGAATAAAACAGCTCGCAGCGCAATGGTCGTTAAGGCAAAAGTTCGTAATCTTCGTACTGGTAGTAACGTTGAATTATCATGGGGCGGAGGAGAAAAAATTGAACCAGCTTTGATTGAAAAACGTGAAATGCAGTACTTATACGATACAGATGATTCTTTAGTATTCATGGATAATGAAACTTATGAACAAATTGAAATTCCTGCGGATCGTCTAGAATGGGAAAGAAAATTCATTAAAGCTAACGACAATGTTAATATCTCAAGCTTTGAAGGTGAAATTCTTGGGGTAATTCTTCCTGATAAGGCAACTTTACAGGTGGTTGAATGTGAACCGGCTGTAAAAGGGGATACAGCTACCAGTGCCAGCAAGAATGCAGTTTTAGAAACTGGTTTAGAAGTTAAGGTACCATTATTCATTGGACAGGACGAAATGATCGTTGTAAATACAAGTGACGGGAAATATTCTGGACGTGCAAAATAGTTTCATTAAAGAGGGCATTTGTATCTAATTATACAAATGCTTTTTTTTCTCTACAATATAATGTACGAAAGTTAGAAAATATAGTATTTTTTTAGTATAATATATTAGAATATTTATTAGGAGGTCTATTATGGCTCAATTATCAAGAACAAAAAAATATCAAGATTTACGTGATAAGCTAGAAGAAGAAACAACAGAGGCTCAAGTGCAGACATCACCTTCTCGTCTTTCAAGAGTACAGGCCAGCAAATTGTCACATGCGAACCAGCCTTTATATCCTCATGAAGAAATTAACGCTAAACCAATCTCAAAAGAATTACCTAAATCTCCAGTCATGGATGATCTTTTAGATGAAGTAAAACAATATAATGTTGAAAATGGATATCGTTATACTGATGATACACAAATCAACATCTTGAAGCAGCTGGATGGAAAAGAAACACGCAGACGTAATGCACATTTTATTCCAATGGAAGATGATGAAGATGAATTAGGTTCTACAATGCAAATGCCTAAACCTATTTCAGAGGAAGTCAATGGTGTTGCCACATACATGCCAAATCAAAAATTAACTCGTATCAATCCAGTTCGAGTTGAAAAGAAAGAACCAGTAAAACAGCCTGTTGAAGAACCTAAAGAAGCAGTAAAACCAAAATCAGAACGTATCGTACTAGGAAACGCTGACATTCGTGCTGATGATCCAGTGGAAGAAAGTGATAAGCTAACATTTTTTGATCAGAATACAGATGAGTTTGATCGTACTTTAGAAAATAGAGTAGAAGCAACCTCAAAGAAAAAACCAAAGAAGGTTAAAAAGACAAAGAAGAAAGCTACAAAAGTTCGTACAAATACCCAGGATGCTCCAAGTGCAAAAATGAGGATGCGTGCTGGTGATATCGATAATATTCCTGCGCAGAAAAAGACAAAAAAATCAGGAACAATCTTAAATGTCATTCTTGTTATTTTGATCTTGTTATTGATTGCATCTATTGGTGTAACAATTTACTTCATTTGGCAGATGGGACTATAAAATGGCGAAGATCAATATAGCAATTGATGGACCCAGTGGGGTCGGTAAGAGCACAATAGCCGATATTGTGGCAGATAAACTTAATTATGTTCATCTTGATACAGGGGCAATGTATCGTTGTGTTGCCTACTATGTTTTAAAAAATGAGATTGATTATTCAAACGAAGAAGTTTTAGAAAAAGCATTAAGTGATCTAAAGATTTCTTTTCAAAACGATCACGTATATCTAAATGGTGAAGATGTCACAAAAGAAATTCGCACAAATGATATTTCCATGATGGCTTCCAAAACAAGCGCTGTACCAATGGTGCGACAAAAATTGGTCGATCTTCAAAAAGAAATTGCCAAATCCAAGGGGTATATCTTAGATGGACGCGATATATGTACAGTTGTCTTGCCAGATGCAGAAGTAAAAATCTTTATGAATGCAGATGCTAAGGCTCGTGCACAGCGTAGATATGATGAATATATCAATAAGGGTATTGATGCGGATTATGAAACAATATATCAAGATATCATAGCTCGTGATTATCAAGATTCACATCGAAAAATCTCACCTTTAAAAAAAGCAGATGATGCGATTGAAATTGACACATCGCATTTGACGATCGACGAAGTTGTTGATGCTGTATTAAACATAATCAATAAAGAAATTTAGAAAGGACGGTGTTGTATGATTCGAGGAACCGTAGCTATAGTAGGTAGACCGAATGTAGGAAAATCTACGATATTCAATCGACTGATAGGTGAAAGAAAGAGTATTGTAGATGATACACCTGGTGTTACAAGAGATCGTATCTATGGAACGGTGGAATGGCTTACACAGTCTTTTCATATTATTGATACAGGCGGTATTCAGATTGAAGATCAGCCTTTTTCCGAAGAAATCAATATGCAGGTAGATATTGCAATTGAAGAAGCTGACGTCATTATCTTTATCACTTCTGCCAAAGAAGGAGTTATGACAGATGATATGGCTATCGCCCGTAAACTTCAAAAGTCCAATAAACCAGTTGTGCTTGCGGTAAACAAAGCTGATAATCAGGAATTACAGATGGCAGTATATGAATTCTATTCTTTAGGTTTAGGAGATCCTATGACTATTTCTGGCGCTCATGGAATTGGTTTGGGCGATTTGTTGGATAAAGTTATTGAGTTAATGCCTAAAAAAGAATTGAAGCCTTATGAAGGAATTACTTCTTTTTGTGTCATTGGTCGACCAAATGTTGGGAAAAGTTCTTTGGTTAATGCGATCTTAAAAGAGGATCGTGTTATTGTATCCAATATTGAGGGAACAACACGAGATGCAATTGATACGCCTTTTAAAGTTGATGACAAAGAATATATGATCATTGATACGGCCGGAATTCGAAAACGAGGAAAGATTTATGAGAATATTGAAAAATATTCAATCCTTCGCGCAATGAACGCCATAGAAAGAAGTAATGTTGTTTTATTTGTTATTGATGGTGAATTAGGTATTCGTGAACAAGATAAACATGTTGCCGGTTTGGCACATGAAGCTGGTAAAGGCGTAATCATTGTTTACAACAAATGGGATACGGTTGATAAAGATGAAAAGACTATGAATGCAATTGAGAAAGAAATTCGCGCTCAATTTGTATACCTTGATTATGCACCAATTGCCTTTACAAGTGCATTGACTCACAGCAAGGTCAATAAGCTGATTCCTTTGATCGATGAAGTACATGATTCTTGCTGCATGCGCATTATGACCAATGTATTGAACGATGTAATCTTGGATGCACAGATGATGAATCCGCCAAAACCTCATCTCGGTAAGCAGTTAAAGATTTATTATGCAAGTCAAGTAAGTGTTGAACCGCCTACGATCGTATTGTTTGTCAATGATCCAGAACTCTTGCATTTTAGTTATTCAAGATATATAGAAAATAAATTAAGAGAAGCTTTTGGCTTTGTAGGAACTCCGATTCGTATCATTGCCCGAAAGAAATCTTAGGAGGCGTTTAAGATGAAAACAGTTGTGATAGGTAGCGGTAGCTGGGGAACAGCTCTTGCTCAAGTTTTAGCCGATAACAAAGAGGAAGTCATCATTTACGGTATTGAGAAAAGTGAAATTGACGACATCAACCTGAATCATGAAAACTCTAAATATTTTGAAGGAGTGGAATTAAATCCAAACTTAAAGGCAACCGATGATATCACGGTTGTAAAAGATGCGGATATAGTTTTATTGGCTGTACCTACATTTGCGATTGAAGGTATTTGTCTTCAAATTGATCCTTACTTAAAGAACAATATAATCGTAGTTAATGTATCAAAAGGATTTCATCCAGAAACCAGTGAAAGAATGAGTGAAGTAATTCGTCGCTGCATCTCAAAAGAACATTTAAGTTCTGTTGTTTCTCTAATTGGACCAAGTCATGCCGAAGAGGTTGTGATACGTTTATTAACGACGATCGATGCGGTTAGTTTGAAAGAAGAGGATGCACAAGCGATTCAGCGTACTTTCTCTAATAATTATCTTCGTATTTATACAGGAGATGATGAAATTGGTAGCGAGCTTGGCGTTGCAATCAAAAATGTCATGGCTATTGCGTCTGGTATTTTAAGTGGTTTAGGATATCAGGACAATACTCGAGCAGCCTTGATCACGCGAGGCTTGCAGGAAATGATTCGCTATGGTGTTTTCTTTGGTGGTAAACAACAAACTTTTATGGGCCTAACGGGAATAGGAGATTTGATTGTTACTTGCACAAGTGTTCATTCTCGTAACTTTGAAGCGGGATATCAGATTGGTAAAGAAAACGATGTAACAAATTTCTTAAAGTACAACAAGAAAACGGTTGAAGGTGTAAGGACCGCTAAGATCGTTCATAAGGTCGCCAAGGAAAACAATATTGATATGCCAATTTGTGAAGAAGTATATCAGATATTATTTGAAGGAAAAGAACCTAAAACTTGTGCAAATGACTTAATGCTTCGTGAATTAAAGAAGGAGTTTTAGTATGGCTAAATTTGTAAACAGAGAATCTTTGGCTCAAGTTCTTTGTGATAATTTAAATATCTCTAAGAAAGATGCCAGCTATGCAATTGAGCTTATATTTAATGAGATGTCAGAATCTTTGGCAAGCGATGGCTATATTGATATCAGCGGTTTTGGAAAATTTGAGATCTTCTTTCGAAAAGAGCGTATGGGGATCAATCCCGTAACAAAAGAAAGAATCATGATTCCAGCAACTAAGTTGCCAAAATTTAGACCGAGTCAAACGCTAAAAAATAAGTGTAATAATCGTTAATGAGAATATCTTCGGATATTCTTTTTTATTTTCTTTAGCTTTATAAGTGAATGTGTTATAAATAAAGTAAAGAAAGGACATAGGTATTTATTATGAAAAAAATTTTAAGACTCGTAATGGTTCTGTTTGTTTCCATAGGGCTTTGTGCTTGTTCGAATGCAGATGAAGAACCACAAGTAAGAGAGGTGATTGACAACTACTTTACGAGTATCCAGTCTGGAGATTATCAAACTGCAATGTCTTATTATACTACGGATGTTGAAGATGGTTTTGGTATCAAAGATTTGGATGAAGTTGTAGAGCAGGAACTTACGGCTGCTGCCTTAGGTGAAGACTTTGATAATGCAGCGAAGGATTGGTTAAAGTACACGATTCAAAATACGTTTGACAGCTATAATATTGATGAAGTGACATTTGATTCGGATACAGCTACAGTTATTGTTTCCGGTAAAGGTTTGGATTTTGAACAGTTTAATTCGAGTGAATTCCAAGACAGCTTGACAACTGTGACAAATGATTATGTCAATGAACACATGAATGAGATGCAAGATCTTTATCTATCTCAAGGAGAAGAAGCAGCTACCAATCAGTTGATCAGTGATCTATCCAACTTTGTCTTTGGTGAGATGAAAACATATGTGGATAATATTGAAAGCAAGGATTATAAGACTCGATTTACATTGGTTAAGGAAGATACAGATTGGAAGATAAGTAATATTGAGCATACGATGAGTTCATAAGGAAGAAATATTTCTTCCTTTTTTGGAGGGTAAAATGAAGACGATTTATTTAGCTGGAGGATGTTTTTGGGGTGTTCAAAAGTATTTTGATCTTATTCCTGGAGTGATTTCAACCACAGTAGGATATGCCAATGGGCATATTAAAAATCCTGTATATGAGGATGTACGTTCGCAAAAAAGCGGTCATGTTGAAACGTTCAAGGTTGACTATGATGAAAATATAATATTGTTATCACAACTTTTAGATGCTTATTTTGAAATCATCGATCCATTTTCTTTAAACAGACAAGGAAATGATATAGGTTCTTCTTATCGTACAGGAATTTATTATACCGATAAAAACGATGTACGTATCATTCAAGAAACTTTTCGTCTTCAACAAGCTATATCTGCTCAAAAAATTGTGGTTGAAGTATGTCCGTTAGATAGCTTTTATTCAGCTGAAGAATATCATCAAAAATATCTTGAAAAGAATCCGGGTGGATATTGTCATATCCCCAAGATTAAATATGAACAAATTCATATTCAAGAGATGAGTTCATACGACAAAATGTGTCGAAAAGAACTTTTTGATCCTTCAGATGCCTATTTAAGAAGTTTACGTAAGAACACGAATCGTATATTAAACGAACTCAATCATACAGATAATTCTTTAAAGGAAAAACGATATGAACTCTTTAAAGAATTGTTTGGTCGTGTAGGCAAGAATTTAAATATCAAATCGAATTTTCATTGTGATAATGGATATAATATATATTTTAAAGATGATGTCTTTGTCAATGTTGAATGCGTATTTTGTGATGTAGGTAGAATTTATATCGGCAACAATGTATTGATCGGACCGCAGGTTGGAATCTATGCTGTAAATCATCCACTGGATTTGGAGTTAAGAAGACATGGTTTAGAATATGGTGACGATGTCATCATTAAAGATAATGTATGGATCGGAGGCCATGCGACGATCAATCCAGGTATTACTTTAGAAGAAAATGTAATTGTTGCATCTGGATCTGTCGTTACAAAATCCTTTGAATCGAATGTTATGATTGGTGGCAATCCAGCAAGAATTATCAAGCACCTTAAATAAGAAGATGAATTATGTTATAATCATATCGGTGATGTAAATGGTAAAAAAAGGAATGATCCTTCTTGTTTGTTTATTAATCGTAACCAGCATGATTATTGGAACGATTTCAACATTTTTGTAGTAAAAAAAGACTGGTTGATCAGTCTTTTTTAGAAAGGCTAAGATGAATAAAGGAAAATACATCTTTTTGGATGTAGATGGTGTATTAAATCATCATGAAACGTATAAGAAAAGACATGTGAATTCTTTATGTCCAGATTTAGATCCTGAATGCCTCGCTCTTTTTAGCAAGCTTGTGCATTCAATCGATTATGTGCATATTGTACTTAGTTCAAGTTGGAGATTGATTGAGTCGGATATGGACCGCCTAGAGGCAGCTTTTAAGGAATTTGGTATCCCAAAGTGGATTGATATAACTCCATATTTGGAATATGAACAAGGTAAGACAAGAGGAAAAGAAATCAATCAGTGGTTAAAAGAAAATTATGTTCGTAAAGATCAAATCATCATATTGGATGACAATACCGATATGGCAGATTTAAAAGATCGTTTGATTCAAACAGATTTTATGAATGGTGGATTTAAAGAAGTTCATTTTAAAAAAGCTTTACATATGTTGAAAGGAAATCATCTGACAAAAGAAACAAAAGAAATCTTGGAAGCTCTTGAAGCAGCAAATAACACTCTAGATAACTTATATAAGGCTCTTAATGCGCTTGATTCGGCTAAAAATTGGTCGATTGCAGATATTCTAGGCGGAGGATTTTTAATGACGTATATGAAGCGTTCTAGAGTTAAAGAAGCACAGGTCTATATTGATAACTGCAAGGCTTCTATTGAAAAGTTCGCCAAAGAATTACATGATGTAAACGAAGATATTAATATTTCATTAGACACAGGTGAATTTATCAAATTTGCAGATTACTTTTTTGATGGGATCTTGGTTGATTGGTATGTTCAATCTAATATTACAACAGCTCAAACACAAGTCTCTAACGCAATTAGTCGTGTAGAACATATTAAAGAACTATTATTACACAAATTGAATGGTGCATCTGTACAATAGATACATCATCATTTTATTGAATTCTATACTGAAAACAAAGGGAGATAGAGGTACATATTGTTGACTCTGACATAATTCAACTTTACGCTTATATTGGATGAAAACAGTACTTTCCAGATATTGAAAAGCGACCAATCATAAAGACTGACCGCTTTGTATAATACTGGATATGAAATTGTTAAATTAGGATTTATCTATTTCAAGTCAAAAAGAGAATTTTCATAGTCCTTTACATAGTATCGCATATTTTTACGACCTTTTTTAATAATAGTATGTCCCTCTGCTTCTAATTTCTCTTTTTGTGCTTCAATACCATTTGGATATTTAGCATTTAGTTCTCCGTTTGCTTTCAATGTTCTCCAATAAGGTGTTTCATCTTCAAAACGCTGGTAACTCGCCCATGCAACAATGGAAACAAAAATTCCCGCTGTAATCGGTTCTGTAAAATCAGCGCCACTTAATTTTGCAAAGTATTTTCGTATTTCTCCGACGGTAATTACTTTACCATACGGAACTTTCTTCATTACTTTGTCATAGTCAATTGGCGGTGCAAGATACATTTTGCTACCACCATATTTTTCTATACTTTTCTGGTCTGTGATGATTTGAAATTTTGGCATATCCTTATTATCATGCAACATAGCATTAAAATCTTTTTTATCTTCGTTTGCCATTTTTGCCACCTCCTACTCTAAAGATAGTCTGTTTGTCATTCCTATGCAATGAGGCTGTTTGAAAATTTTTGACAAATTCCAATTTATAAGTATAGATTCTTCTAACGAGTATAGGCTAAACCCATACCCATTATAACAAATATAGCTGGTAGAAAATCAATTTGAGAAAAAATTATCGCAAGATAATTTATGTAATCTGGCCATGGAAGAGTCAATTGCAAAACTGGAATTAAACACCATGGTGAAATAAAGATTATATAGATAATTAAGATTGCAATTAGGAGAAAAAATATCTTACGGTTTGTTTTTTGGATACCTAGAAAATGCACCAGAAACCATCCCAGTAAGAGGGAACACATAGGCAAAATTAATGGTCGGATGGCTAATTGTAAATAACCTAATTGATAAGTTGATTGGGCCTGTCGAAACTGTATATATTCCAGATAATCGAAAAGTGGTAGTGCCAGGGCGGACTGTCATGCTAAAATTAAATACAATGTGCTTCGATTTTGTTTCATAAAATATCACTCCCTTCAAAAATAAGTTCTAATCTTATAACAAATAGATAAAGATAACTGACATATAAATTTTGTTATAGTTGATAATTGAAAGTGTTATTTTTATAGATAACAGTATACAAGAATCAATCTCGGTTGTATTTTATCTCTACATGTATAAAGAGAATCATTCTAGTTATAAAACCAATGGCTAAGACAAGAATGCCATACGATACATTTGTAAAATAATTGATAAACCACATAATAATGAAACTTAGTCCAAAGATGATGAGTGCCGTGCCTATTTCAGTACAATAGATTTTTTTATCTTGTTCTTTTACTTTCTTATAATGATAGCTTCGAATTAATGAAACCTTTTGTTTTCTCCAAATCAAGTATCCACATACGATTAAAATTAAACCTAGAGAAACATTCATAATTAATACAAATAACCATTCCATAGAATTCTCCTAAAGCGACAGCTTATATTAGTTAAACAATATTCTTTATATTATCTTGCTCAATACAGTTTAGAATACGTATCTCAATTCTAAGGTATTATCTTTCTTCAATTTCATTATACGGTATTATTTTACGATAGTGAATAAATGAAAAGAGCATTTTATATAGATTTTACTTTTATAAGGTTAATATGTATGGATAATTCATTTTCTTCCATCTTTTTCCTGACTTTCCTCCATCCATCTCTAATTCTTTCTTTTTTCTATTATTTATCATTCATTTCCTCTTTAAATCACAGAGTAAAGCTTGAATAAATTTTAGAACAATTCAAACTTTTAAACTCAGTTTATCCTGCTTGGTCTCGTTGTGATGGAATGGTCGATTTATGATTGAGTGAATTGGTTAAGGGGAATGTCAGAGGGAATGATGGAGGGAATCAAATTGTTCACTTTAAAGTTGTATAAAATCCACTAAAAAGAGTATATTTTATCTAATTCGTTCACATTAAGTTGTTATGTTCACAATAAAGTTGTAAAACGACACAAAAACGAAGTATGCTTAGCGGCATCCTTTACTGAATACTTCGCATAATGTATATTATGTAATTTATAGGAAATTATCCTTTATATAAAAGGTTTTTTCAAAACTCGACACGGTTTTGCAAAATTTAGTCTTCAGAAAAATTACATAACAGTCATTATGTAATTTGTTTTACTCAAATACCTCGCTCACTGTATCAACTAGCTGATTGTCCTTTGTGTGTGCGTAAATCCTTAGCGTTGTGGCCGGATTCTTATGTCTTAACAGCTTTACATTTCTAACTAATTTGCATCGAGATGACCGGTTGTTCGCTTTTTCGATTTTCGATGCAAATTAGAAGGTCGTGATCGTTTTAAGTTTATGATACTTTGTTTTAAAATGAATTTATATAAAAAGGTCGTAATGATACGACCTAATTTGAAGCGATTTATTTGTCTTTTGGTTTTGGTAATATTAAGTTAAGGATAATTGCGGTAATGGTCGCAAGAACTACTGGAGACTTACCAAATACAGTAGTTACCCATAATGGGAATGTTTCTAATGAAGCAGAAGCTTGTGTAATACCCATTCCTAGTGCAACCCCAAGACCTACGATTGATGTATTACGATAATCCAATGGTTGAGATGCAATCAGCTTCATACCTGTCATCGCAATAGAAGCAAATACTGAGATCGTAGCACCACCTAAAACACATTGAGGAATTGTTGTTAGTAATGCTGAGATAACCGGTACAAAACCAGCAATCAATATAATACAAGCAGCAAGTCCTAATACGCAACGGTTTACAACTTTAGTTGTCGCAACGATACCAACATTCTGTGAGAAAGTTGCTGTTGGAAGACCACCAAAGAAAGATCCAAGAATGTTAGTTATACCATAGGCAACGATTCCGCCTTGTAATTCATCATCAGTAGGTTGACGATCAAGACCACCAGTTGTTGTTGCAGAAAAATCCCCTATAGCTTGAATCGAATTGATTGTGAATAAAATAACAAATGTTAAAATGGCAGAGAATTCGAATTTCATACCAAAATGCATAAATTGTGGCACCTGGAACATTGAAGCTTGTGTGACGGATGAAAAATCAATCATGCCAAAACATGCTGCAATGACATATCCAGCAATGATACCGATTAAAATTGAAGATAGTTTCCAAATTCCCTTGGCAAAATGGTTTAATCCAGTTACGATTGCAAGAACAATAAAGGCAATTAACCAATTCTGCCATGAACCATAATTTGCTGAAGAAGTACCTCCAGCCATATAATTTACGGCTGTAGGATACAGTGACAATCCTATGGTAAATACAACAGTTCCTGTTACGATTGGCGGGAATAATTTACGCAATTTTTTAATAAAGATTCCAACCAAGATAGCTGCAATACCACCAATAAGCTGAGCTCCCAATATTGTCGCAATATCATAGGTGCCGGCAATTGCCTGCATGCTTGGAAGATACGCAAAGCTTACCCCCATGATCACAGGAAGTCCAGATCCAATCTTGCGACCAATTGGAAACAATTGGATCAATGTTGAGATACCGGCAATGACCAAGGCTGCCTGCACAAAAATAACTTGATCATGGACACCAAGTCCTGCAACTTGTGAAATGATGATGGCTGGAGTTACACAACCAACGATCATCGCAACAACATGTTGCAATGCTAATGGAAATGCTTCTTTAAGCGATGGAATCCCATTTAGCTCAAAAACGGATGCTTTTTCATTTTTTGTCTTCATAATCTCTCCTCTTTCTCGTTTGATACTCAATACATTTTAAGGTAATGTCAGATTTTTAGATTTTTATCCTTCCCTTCTCTATTCTCTAATCTGTCCATTTCCTTTGATGATATATTTATATGTACACAATTCTTCCAGTCCCATAGGACCTCTTGCGTGAAGTTTCTGAGTACTGATTCCCATTTCACATCCTAGACCAAAAACGCCTCCATCTGTGAAACGTGTACTCGCATTAATATAAACGGCCGCACTATCAATCGTACTGGAAAATTTGGTTTGTGCTTGTTCATTTTCAGAAATGATCGCATCACTATGATGTGTTGAGTGTTCTTGAATATGTTCTATAGCTTCCTCAATAGAATCCACTACTTTAATAGCTAATATATAATCTAAAAATTCAGTATCAAAATCCTCATCGGTTGCTAGTGTTCCATCAATAATTTGATTAGCAATTGGATCCAAACGTAATTCAACAGGTATTTTATCTTGAGTTTTTCTCTGTTCTACTAATACTTCTTTAAGCTTTGGTAAGAAATCCTGGGCAATATCTTTATGGACAAGACAAACTTCTTCTGCATTGCAAACACTTGGTCTTTGTGTCTTTGCATTTTCGATGATTTTGACTGCCTTATCTAAATTGGCATCTTTATCTACATAGATATGACAAATACCAGTACCAGTTTCAATACATGGAACGGTCGCATTTTGAATGACAGATTGAATCAAACCTTTTCCTCCGCGAGGAATCAAAAGATCGACATATCCGTTTGCCTTCATAAGATCATAAGAACTCTGTCTTGTTGTATCTTCAATCAAATGTATGCGATTTTTACTCATACCAACATTTTCAAGCCCTTCCTGTAAAGCTTTTACGATCGCATTCGCGCTGTTCCAAGCTTCTTTTCCACTTCGAAGGATACATACACTTCCCGCTTTGATGGTTAAAGCAGCTGCATCGCTTGTAACGTTTGGACGACTTTCATAGATTATCGCTATTACTCCCATTGGTACGGAAATCTTATTCACAATAAGTCCATTCTCTAATGTATGGGTAGAGAGAATTCTTCCAGTTGGATCTGGTAATTTAGACACATCTAAGATTCCCTTAGCCATATCCTGTATTCTGGATGCATCTAGATACAAACGATCGAGCATAACTTCTGAAATCTTATTTTTGGCATTTTCAATGTCGATTTTATTCTTCGATAAAATGTCATCTGTATGATCAATTAAAGCTTTTGCCATTGCCTTCAAGGCAGAGTTTTTTTCTTCTGTTGAATAAGGAGCTTTATTGCTTTCACGTTTTGCTTGAATCAATATCTCTTGTGTATTCATGATTTCACTGCCTTTCCCATAAAGTATGTTCCAATTCGTTTTCCTTCCAGGATATCATAAAGGTTTTCAGGTTTTGAACCATGGCAGATGATCATATCGATACCATGATCTGTAACGATCTTGGCTGCCTGCAGCTTGGTAACCATACCACCAGTACCTAACATAGATCCTTTATCTTTTCCTAGATGCATGATATCTTCATCCAAGTTTTGTACGATTGGAATTAATTTGGCATCTTTATTTTGATGTGGATCATCTGTATATAGACCTTCGATATCACTTAAAAGGATCAATAAATCAGCTTTTATGCAACAAGATACAATAGCACCTAGTGTATCATTATCGCCAACGGAAATCTCACTGGTAGAAATCGTATCATTTTCATTAACGATTGGTAAGGCATTTAGTTCTAATAAACGGTATAAGGTATTTTGAAAATTTACTCTTCTTGATTCCTGCTCGACATCTTCTTTTGTCAATAAGATCTGGGCAACCGTATGATTATACTCACTAAATAATTTGTCATATGTATACATCAATTCACATTGTCCAATCGCTGCGGCCGCCTGTTTTGTTGGCATATCATTAGGACGATTGGCTAACATTAATTTTCCGACACCCATTCCAATTGCGCCGCTGGAAACAAGAATGATTTCGTGTCCACTGTTTTTAAGATCACTAAGTACTTTTACTAATTTTTCAATATGACGGATATTCAACCTGCCTGTTTCATGGGCAAGGGTTGATGTTCCTACTTTAACAACAATTCGCATAATTAATCTCCTAGCTAATATGAAATATCAAATGTAGTCGTACTTCCAAAGCTATTGGAGATCAAATTGATCGTGAATACATTTGTATCTTTGTCTGAATAATCAATTCCAACATTTTCAAAGGTAAATTCAATATTACATATCATTTCCTTTTGTGGTTCAAGAAAATAAACGATATATCCTGTGGCTGTTCCTTCATGATCTTCTGTCTTTGGAGCAAGTCCATCGTTTGAAAAGTCAATCTTTTTATAATCCTCTAAAGACATCCCAGAGAAATCTCCTTTATCACTATATTGAGTGAGATCAAGACCATTTAAGATACCATGCGGTTCTAGATATGGAATTACAATATTGTGATCGGTTTTATTTATATACGTGATTTGAAGATTTGAAAGCTTTGTGGTTCCGTTTGAAAAATCAGCTTTTGTTTTTGATGCATCTACTTCGATTGCCATGGCTCCATCTTCAAATAAAGTGAATTTTTCTTTTCCCTGCTCTTGAATTTGTGTATTATCGGCTTCTCTTACATCAGCTGCATTAAAGGATAAGAAATCCTCAGTTTTAGGAAAATAGAAACCAATATCTTTTTGATTATTATTTGGGAAACCTACATATCCATAAACATAGGTTGATTCATTACTGGCAATGGTACTTGATGGTGTAGACATATAGCGATCGATCGCATTGATATTTTCATCTTTATCATCGGTCAATGAATAAGATAAAAGTGAGGTATCATAACTAGAATCAGAGTTATTTTCGATGATGGCCATATAGTAATAGTATATTGAATTCGATTCTTTATTTTGGATCTTCATAACATCTTCCAATCGAAAAATAACGTCTTCTTTAAGCGTAACAGACGTATTTTTTGAACACCCACAAAGACCTAAGAATAAAAAAAGACTTGTAATGACAGAAATAATTTTTTTCATATGAATCCAACTCCAATACTCTTTATAAAATGTATCAAAAATATGCCTACTATGCAAACAAAAAAAGACCAGACGACAATGAATGTCATCTGATCATATTATTATTTCCCCATTTCATTCATACTGATCGCAGAGAAACTCAGGGATTCAAGCACCTTGATCAGCGCGTTTGCCGTATCCAGGCTCGTCATGCAGGAGATGTTGTTCTCCGCCGATACCC
>OGWU01000027.1_pt1 | contig 78027 bp, 85 predicted proteins | sample 1576071 | NCBI WGS metagenome assembly OGWU01 (sample SAMEA3541582, study PRJEB24748) | human gut metagenome | biome: human gut; feature: human-associated habitat; material: faeces | place: China | collected 2012
TTCCTCAACACGGACGGCGTGGGTTCTGGCTTGTGTATGTGGACGCGGGAGACCGGTGTGCAGACGCTCTTCGGCGGCGACGACTACCTTATTGATTTCGATACCAAGGACGGAAAGAGGTTTCTCTTCTCTGCGGCTGTGGGTCTGAAGCTCCCGGAGGTGTACCTTTGGGATGGCGGCCAACTGGAGCAGCTGACGGATTTCAACGGGTCTGCACTGGAGGGCGTGACCATTTCCGTACCAGAGCGGCTTACCTTTACCAATACCGACGGCGTGGATATCGACGGCTTCGTGATGAAGCCGGTGGGATACGAGCCGGGCAAACGATATCCGGGCATCCTTCATATTCACGGCGGGCCGAAGATGGTATTTGGCCCGGGCTTCCACCATGAGATGCAGCTTTGGGCGGCCTCCGGCTTTTTCGTATGCTACTGCAACCCCAGAGGAAGCTGCGGCAAGGGAAATGCCTTTGCCGATCTTCAGGGTAAGTACGGAGAGGTGGACTTCCGGGATCTGATGGAGTTCACGGATGAGGTTCTGCGGAGGTATCCCGAAATAGACGCAGATCGGATGGGCGTTGCCGGCGGTTCCTATGGCGGCTTTATGACCAACTGGGTCATTGGTCACACGGATCGTTTCCGCTGTGCCGTGTCCCAGCGGAGCATTGCCAACTATGTGGGGGATTATCTCCTCTCGGATATCGGCTACTATTATGTGCCTGACCAGCAGCTTGGCACCATTTGGGAGCATCCGGAGCGTTTGTGGAAGGCGTCGCCCCTTACCTATGCCGACCGTGTTAAGACGCCCACACTCTTTATTCACGCAGATAAGGATTACCGCTGTACGCTGGCCAACGGTCTGGAAATGTTCGCAGCGCTCAAGCTCCATGGTGTGGAGAGCAAGCTGTGCATGTTCTACGGTGAGGACCACGGCCTGAGCCGAGAGGGAAAGCCCTCCAACCGCATCAGCCGACTCAGCGAGATCCTGCGCTGGATGGACGAGCACCTGAAGGAAGAATAAGGGAGCGCCAACCGGCGGGTTCTGGCAGAGTGTGTGCCGGAGCATTTGCCGCGCTTAAAGCTGCATCCCTTGGAAGCTGTCTTTTTTACATGGCGATTTCAGCGGATAGCGGCCACAGCGCCGCGTCATACAGGTATCGCGGAAGCATTACGCCGAGAGCCCGCCTTCTTGAGAAGGGGGGCTCTCGGCGTAAATAAATGTGCGAAACAGGACGCCTTACTTTTTGTCGAACAGAATGAACAGCGGGCTGGACAGGCACGGCAGGAAGGGCTAGAACAGCAGGGGGATGATGTCAAAGGTGCTGATGGCGTAGCCGAGGGTTGCACAGGTGGAAATGGCCACCAGCATCTGGGCGCCGTAGGGGATGGTGCCCTGAAAGATGCAGGAGAAGGTGTCCAGTAGGGAGGCGGAGCGCTTGGGGCTGATGCCGTATTCCTCCGCCACCTCCTTGGCGATGGGGCCTGCCATGACGATGGCCGCCATTCCGAGGCGGACATAGAAAGCCGCTGTCACAAAATGCGAATCAATGCCGCAGAGCTGGAGCAAGCGGCATTCCTGACGCTGAAAAAGCAGATGGAAGCCGCCGCGCCGCTTGCCCCGGACGGTACGCTTCGGGCAGATAGCTCCGTGCCGGAACGCACCGAATATGAGCAGCAAATCGAGACACTGCAAGACGGCAAGCGCACCTTGTATGAACGCTATCTCATGGGCGAGATTGACCTGAACACCTACAAGGCAGAAAAGGCCGCATGTGACGAGCTGCTGCTGAAAACGAAAAACGCCTATGCCGCAGTATTGGCACAGGCGAAGCAAAAGCAAGACGAACAGGCACGGCAGGACAGCCGCAAGGAAGCGTCCAAGGCGATTTTCGATGCGGACACGCTGACCACCGCGCTGGCCGAGCTGCTGATCGACCGGGTGCTGGTGTACCCCGATAAGCGCATGGAGATCGCGTACAAAATTCAAGATTTTTTTAGTTGAGGTGGCAGACATGGAAATTGCGTTCTATTGCAGAATGGGCGGACTGGGCTTCGGTTTTGTCCTCCCCGATGAAGCTGACAAGCTCCGCGAGTTTTTCGCCGAGCATCAGGATAAGCCTGCGCTTGAAAATTCATCAAGCGCAAGCTAAAAATTTTTGTCGTGTGCTTGACATACGGGTGCGTAAAATCATGAATACTTATACGTTTTACGCCAGACTTTTTTATTGCTCTATCTTTTTCTCGAGTTATTGTAGACGAAGCTAGAGGTTTTAAATTTCCAAACATGAACCAATCTTCATTAAACCCTGGAATTTTACTCTGCTTTTCTTTATATTTATTCAAGTATGTTTCAAGATTCTTTCCCACCTGAACGTTTCGAATGCTACTTGTTGATTTCGGTTCTTTGATTTCATATGATTTACTCTGCGTTTTAGTGGTTAATGATTTAACTATTTGAATTTCACCATTCTTAAAATCTTTCCAAGTCAAAGCCTGTATCTCACCTAATCTCATACCCGTATAGAATAAAGTGTTAAAAAAAGCTTCATACGTTTCACTGTTGACACATTTAATAAACTGATTAAATTCATCAACTTGCCACACTCTTGTTAGTTCTTTTTCTCTTTGCTTCATTTTTTCTTCAAAACTCCTTTTAAATGGTTCGATCACATAGGACGGATCATTTTTTAATTTATAGTACTTTCTAGCATATTTAAATAACGATTTAAATAAAGATAAAATCATGTTTTTATATTTTGTTGTGTAATTGAGTAACTCAATTCTTTCTCGAAAATTTCTACAATCAATTTCAGTGATAGAGAAGAAGTTTTTATTTGAAATGTTTGGTTTAATTATATTATTAAACATAGCTTGATTCTTTTTACTTGTTCCGTAGGTGACATTCTTTGCATTATCTTTTAAGAAATCATCAATCAAATCATAAAGTGTGATCATTTTTTGTGGCTCTTCTTCTTGTAACTTCAGCCTTGCCTCATAACGTAAAGCATCTGTTTTTTTTTAAAAACCTCGTTTTGTTATATTGTCATATTTTACATACCAGCGGTCTCCTTTTTTTGTTTTATATTTATGAACGGACATTATCTTTCACCACCTATTTCTAAGGTAGTTACCATTAGTTCCTTCTTCATTTTATCATAGTAGTAATTTAGATCGCAGCCTGTAACAGAAAAAACAGCTTCCGTTGGTATCTTCTTCATTTCAGTTTGAATATTATTAATTAAGCAATATTCCAATGCTTCTTGTCTAATTGATCGTGCTTTCGGCATTCCACAATCTCTTAATAGCATTATCTCTTTTAAAGTCAATTCTTCCGATAATGCTAGCAGATATTTTTCTTTCCACGTAATTCTATTTTTCATTCGATAGACCTCCAATAACTTTCAAGAGTCTTTAAGTTCGAATCTGAATTGTTGCGATTTTACTTAAAGAAATCTTGTTCATTAAGTCATTGGTCGCTCGACCTTGCATTTTCGATTTTTTTAGACACTTTTTTAAAATTTAACAATATACAAAAAATCTCGGAAATATTTCCGGGATTTTTTAAGATTAAGTAAAAAATTTTTTTCGAAAAAATCGAAAATGCCACCTTTCTTTAGATATTGGTTTTTAAAGAGAGGAAAAAAATGAAAAATATTGAATTCATTAAATACATTCATTATGAAATGAATAAAACATATAAGGATGAAGATAAATATGTATGTCATGGGTCTATTCTAAAAAATTGGTCTGGAGATGACATTAAGAGTATATACACATTTGATAAAGACAACTGAAGATCAATTATTATCTTATATAGATAATTCTTCTCAAAATCTTCTCACAAAATAAAAAACTCCTTTATATAAAGGAGTTTTTTTATATTTTTTGAGATTTTTTAAAAAAATTCATAATTTTTTTGTCCTTTTGCTCATTTCCGGTGTGATAGATAAGTGAACAGTGAAAGGAGAAAGAATATGAACTTTAAAAAATTTGGAAAGAAACTGTTTATACTTGTTTTGTTGCTTACTTCTATTTTTAGAATAAGCATGCCTATTTCGGCTGCAACAGGAAATGTATCTTTGGATACGCACGGAGATCGATGGAGGATGGGATTATCCACTGTTTTTTATGATCGTTATCTACAAACTCAAAGAAATATAACGAGCATAAGGATCGATAATTTTAGTATTAATGGACAAAATGCTTATTGTGTAGAGCCAAATGTTGAAATTTATCCTTCGATTGCAATGGAAATATTGGATGGACAGGCTGCCTTAAATGCACTTCATACTGCAGGATATTCGGATTCTCAAATTAATGAAATGGCATTGATTTCAAGCTTAGGGTATGGATATGCCAATGATTTCTCAGAAGAAATGAATGCAGCAACACAGGTGCGAATTTGGCAAGTACATTTTGGCGATGTGATATCAAATATTCCGGCGGACATTCAAGCCCGTATTGATGTGATCAATGAAAGAATTCGTAAGATGAATACATCTTTATCATTTGAAAATCAGACTGTAGAATTAAACGGATATGGTGAAAAATATGCAGTAACTCTTGAAGACACAAATGGGATTTTATCCGACTATGTCTTAAATTCATCGATTGCAGGTGTGCATGTTGAAAAAAATGGAAACAAATTAAGATTATGGGTGGAAAAAGGAAGTGCAGAATCAGGTACAATCACATTTGATGGATTGTATTCTAGAAATGAAGCAAACAATAATTGCATTGCATATTTTAATCCACAAAATCAAACGTTGGCTTCTTTTGGTAAAACAACTCCTAGACAGGCGTCATTTAATTATCGTGTAAAAGAGACTGAAGGAAGAATACAAGTCAACAAGATTGGAGAAGCTTTAAAATCCGCGACTGTAACGACTGAAGAAAAAAAGACAAAAACGGCTTTTGGATACGAAGAAATCGGTCTGGAAAACACGCAATTTGAAGTGATTGCGACTGAAGATATTAAGGATCCAGCTGGCGATATAGTGTATAAACAAGATGAAACAGTTGATACGATCACTACAGATCAAACCGGTGTTGCCTTAACCAAAGATCTTCCTTTTGGAAAATATATTCTAAAAGAAGTGCAGGCTACTGTAGGCTATGTGCAAAATAAAGATCCAATTGAAGTAGAGCTGCAGATTAGTAAAGATGGTCAAACTGTTGTTCAAAAGGACATTAAAAATGAGCGTGTCAAAATTGCACTGGATTTAGAAAAAGTATCTGCTTCGACAAAGAAACCTCTTCAAAATGCATTGTATGGTTTGTATCTTAAAGAAGATTTAAATGGAGTAGATGGCATTGTTCTTCCAAAAGATACTTTAGTTGAAACAAGTTATTCAAATGAAGATGGAAAAATTGTCTTTGATGGTGATTTTCCTCTCGCATTGTATGAATTAAAGGAAATTGAACCATGTCCTGGTTATGCACTAAATACTGAAATTATTGAAATTGATGCAAGAAATCCAAAAGATACGGATACGATTCATATAGAGAAGGTTTTAGAAAATGATTTTAATACGATATCTATATGTGTAAATAAAGTCGATCAAAATAACTATGTGATCAAAAATAACCGTTTTGAATTTGGTTTGTATAAAGATAAAGAATGTAAAGAGCTGATTGAATCAAAAATTAATGAAGATAATGCAGGGTATGTTCAATTTAATGATCTTGATGTAGGTACATACTACATCAAAGAAATAACAGCACCAAATGGATATAAGTTATCCGATGAAGTTGTTTGTGTTCAAGTAAAGGAATATGGTCAAGTATTGATCAATGAAAAAGAAGTTAAAACTGATGAAGAGAGAGTGTATTCTTTATCATATAAAAATGAAAGAATACCTGAAATTCAAACAGGCTTACAAAACAATACAACATTGTTTGTTGCCTTGATTGCTATATCAGGAGCTGAAATTTTGATCTATTTGGTTCGTAAATATGAGGCGTAAGTTTATCTTACGTCCTTTTTGTATGTTTTAGATTGCTATACTTGCAATTTTACTGAAAATAAACTAAACTTTCTTATATGAACGGTGCTGAAAAAAAACGTTCTTTTTTTAAAGACGCTGCTTATAACATAAAACGTACCATGGAATTAGATCCAGCTGCACATTCAAAATTAGAAGTTTTTTGGTTATATCCCCATATCAAAGCTTTAGGTTTTCATCGTATAGCACATTGGTTTTGGGTTAGAAACCATACTTTTATTGCACGTTGGATTTCAAATATTGCTCGCAATTGGACGGGCATCGAAATTCATCCTGGAGCTACAATAGGCCGTGGATTGGTTATTGATCATGGCATGGGCGTTGTCATCGGAGAAACGGCTGTTATCGGCGATGATTGCCAGCTTTATCATGGCGTTACGTTAGGTGGAACAGGTTCTGTTCATGTTAAAAGACATCCCACTTTAGAAGATGGCGTTTATGTTGGTTCTGGGGCAAAATGCCTAGGTAATATAACGCTTCACAAAGGAGCTAAAGTAGGAGCCAATGCCGTTTTATTAAAAGATGTGCCGGCTTATGCAACGGCTGTTGGCGTTCCGGCTAGAATTATTGAAAAGAAGTAGTGAGGATTCTATGTGGAAATATCGTTGTAAAACGCATTTGTTATCGCTTCTAGGAGCATTTATCGTAGGATGTGTGGTAACAGCTATCTTTTTCTTTACAAATACTGAAACATATTTACAGATATTGCCTGCTGATGTATATAAGTTTATTTCTGAGAATATTTGGTTTACATGTGCAGCAGGAGGTTTATCTTTTGCCGGTGTCATTAATATCATCTTGATTGCTCAGATGTTGATGTCATTGTATAATCTAAATCCTTTTATCTTTATTATTTTGATCATGTTTGCCGCAGAACCTTTGGTAATTCTAGGAATTGTATTGGTCGTTCCAGCGGTTATTGTTTGTATCTATGGTATGGTCAGTTTGAATAAAGAACGTGGCAAAGAGATGAAAGCCCACAATTTTTCTCAAGATGAAGAACTTGTAAGAATGTATAAGTTGCATCATAAATTAGATGAGAACGTAAAATCATTAGCTGAAAATTGTCGCAAGAATGTCAATAAGATGACATATCTATATATTTTAGGGATTGTCGCCTTGTTCTGTGTTTTATTCTTTATTCAGAATATCATGATTGCAACTCTGGCTTTTTTGTTCTATATGTTTTTATTCAATATATTGTTGCGGTATCGAGCTTCCTGCTTGATTCCAATAACTTCTCTATTATATGACAAGTGTGATCCTGAGGCTTGTGCTTCAGCAATTATCTACTATTCAACAAAGAACGGAAAAGTAAAGCTTAAATCTCAAACATTGTTTGCTCAGTGTCTAATTTATTTAGATGATCCACAATTAGCTCAGGATATTTTGATCAATTATCCACGAAAAGATGCTGCGAGCTCTTTATCATACTGGTCTTTGATGGCAAATATTTATTATTTAATGAAAGATGAAGACGGATTGAATCGCTGCAAAGAAGAAGCTCAAAAAATTCAACTTGGTTTTGGTCAGACCGGTGTCATGATCCAAAATGAAGAATTGGCTTCTATTCAAAATAAAATCGATTTGATGAATGGGGAATTCAGCACTTGTAAGAAATATTATCTAGATTCGTTAAATAAAGCTCGTTTTACTTTCCAACAAGTTGATTCTTGTTATTACATCGCATTGATCTCATTTGTAGAACAGGATTATCCACTTGCGAATATGTATTTCGATCGAGTAATTAATTTAGGTAATAAAATGTGTTATGTTTCAAAAGCTAAACACTATCAGTCCAAGATGGAAAATATGAATCTTGATATCAATGAAGGCTAGAAAGCCTTCTTTTTTTATGCATTTTTAACATACCATATACCTAGGTATAAATTGATCACAGTTGAAAACAAGATTTCACTTAGTGAAGTAACATGACCTAGTCCAAACAGAACTAAGGCGCAAATTGAAAATAATAAAAATAAATATTGAAGGTGTTTTGGTAAAGAAGTATCTACATAGCACGCAGGATCAAAATAAGCTTGAATCCATTCTAAAATAAATAAGAAGACAGCAGCTACAGCTATCCATACATGCAAGTCATTGATCCAAAATGCCAGTGTATTTGAGTAGGGAATAATACAGGAGATGCACATAGCTAAACAGATGATCTTATGGAGATGCTTGTGATAATAAATACGATATTTATTCCAGATATGTTTAGAATAGAAATAAAATCCCAAAGCACTTGAAATGGCCCATAATACAAGATAGATGGTATGGCCTAATTGGTTTCCTATATAGCTTTGATTATCGTAAGATACATCGATCCAGAAGAAAGGAAGGATGTTTAATAACGGATTGATAATCAAAAAATGAAGATAAACGTAAGATTTTTTAAATTTCATGAAAAAATTTTACGTTTTTTTTGTCATTTTGTCCAATTGAAGTGTGATAGAAAATAGGAGCGCAAAAAAGGAGGTGTTTTGATGCAAGATTGGGTGGACGTAATCGAAAGAAATGATCAAAGAATGAAGTTGAGACTTAAATCGAACAAATTGTTGGATGTATCACTATTTGAACGATTTGAACATGACGATCTATGTTTAAGATGTGTTTTAAATGATACCGCTTCTGCAACGATAACTTATGTTATACAGGATTTTCTTTCCCTTGATGATTTTTTAGATCAATATACATTCAAAAAAGAAGAAGGATATACATTTTTAGAGAATCTTTTTACCAGTGCCGTTGCGGTCAATCGCAATAAACCAGTATTGGTAGATCCTGAGTTTATATTTGTGTCAAATGTTGGTGATCGATTTGCCTTTGTTGGCATTCCACTTGTGATTGATGAATGGTTGATACAAAAAGATGTATGGATCGAAATCGTAAAATATTTGATCAATCACTTTAAGAGTGAACATGCCTATGAAATCAATGGATTCTTGATCAAATTTGTAGAGTCATCTGAATTTTCATTGCCCAATCTCATTCTTGCAATCAAGGCTTTACACGATTCGTATTATCCTAAAAAGCTGTTTCACTTTAAACGCAATAACAGTTTTGTGTTAAAGCGTCCCTTAATACCTAATACAATCATCAAAGAGTGCGTACACGAGTATGGTCACCTGCCACAAGAAGAAAAAACTCAATTAATAGGCTCATTTGATGAGTATAAGGCGTATTTAAGTGATGGGACGACAAATTATCCTTTGATAGGAGAAACAGTTCTTATAGGACGTTCTATGGCTTGTGATATTCGCATTGAATCTTTAGAGATATCTTTGAAACACGCAAAGCTGACTCGTGTCGATGATCGATGGTATATCCAGGATCTTAAAAGCAAGAACAAGACATATTTAAATGAAAAATTGGTCCAGCGAAAGATGCGATTAAAAGATGGCATGGTCATATCTTTTTCGCAGAAACAGTTTACCTTTCATGAAAAGTAATCATGATCTTGAATGATAGATATTTAATTCAGGAACAGATTCAAAAATCTTCGTGGATCAATGTATATGTCGTAGAAGATCAGTTGACATCCAAGTTGTATATTGCCAAAGAAGTCTTAAAAGAGGCAAATCCAATCTTGATTCACCAGTTTCACGTTGAAGTTGATGTTTTAAGTCAACTTGAACACAAACACTTTCCTTCAATAATCGATGTGTTCGAAACGCGAAATAGTATGATCTTGATCGAAACCTACTTTAAAGGTATTGATCTGGGTCAATGGCTTTTAAAACATGACAAGATATCTCAAAAACTAAAGAAAAAGTGGATCTTAGATTGTATAGACATGTTACAACATATTCACGAAAAAGGATTTTTATATATCGATCTTAAGCCAGAAAACTTGATCATTGTGGATGAAGAAATTTATCTGATTGATTTCAATGCCTGTCTTGAAAAGACTTCTCATCAAGCAATCTTAGCTTCCAAGGTTAATATGGCTCCAGAATTTTTAGAAACAGGATATTTAGATCAGACCAGTGACATATATGGAATGGGAGGGATATTATTAGCATTATACTCACGTGGTCCTTGTAGAAAGCTTGCACAAAAATGTCGAGATACACTTCCTTCTAAACGTATTCGCTCAATGAAGCAATTAAAGCGATGCTTTCTGCTATGTTGTAGAGCTAAGTATATCTTAAGTATTATCATTTGTATTTTGTTGTCTGTCTTTCTATTTAGTTTACTTTTTAGATACACATTAGCTACTCCATTATCTAAATATCTGGATACAAATAATTCATCAGATTTGATCAGTGCCTATCAATTCACGCTTAATCAGACAGAGGGAACTTACCAACAAAAAGTTCAAGACACGCTTTATTTATGGATCGATAATGGCTGGATCTCAACGTCTGTATTAGAGGATGAGAAAGTGGCTCGCTTCCTTTTGAAACAAGCTATTCAATCACAAAACATCTCCTGGTGCTCCTATATCTTAAACTTGTTGAATGATGATGTGAAAGATCAATTGATTGACTTGGTCTTGTTGATAAACGTCTATATTGAACAGACCCAGAATATTCAATATGAACACATCCATAGATTTTTGAATGATCTAAAGACAAAAACACTAAGTACATCGCAAAAAATGGAAAATATGTTTTTGATATTGAATGTCATCAATGAATGCGAAATTATTTTGAAACAACAGGATCTGGATATTCTGTATAAGCTTCAATCCAATCTGCCAGATCAACAAAATGAGATCTTACGTTCTTTGGCAAATGCGTATCTTTCTTATGGATTGATCATACAAGATGAAGATCTAGAATTTAAGATTCCTTCGTTTTATACAGAATTATTTAAAGATGATTTAGAAAAGTTAGAAATAATACAATTTTTAGGAGGATAAGTATGATTGAATATATGTTCTATTCTACGATCGCACTCTCGTATATCGAACTGGATAAAGATACATTAACTGAACTAGACGATGTCTATGTAACACTTGATTCTTCGATCGATATTGAGAAAAGCTCGTTTTGGTATCAAGGAGAAGAGATTCGACCACAAAATGGCAAGATCTTCTTTCATGTGTATGAAGAAGATGAGTCTATATTTCGCTATATTCTAAAAGATAGTAATGGAAATGTATTAGAAGACTCCAGTAAAACGATTACGCTGGATTCAATCAATCCTGAAATAGAAGTAAAAGTGAATGATCAGTTAATAGAGGATACTCTTTATCTTGTTGATAAAACACCATTATCCATTACTTGTACAGATACACATCTTGATAACTTTGATGTTTATGTGGATGATGTGTTGATGGAAGAAGATGATCAATTTGAAGTTGAACCAGGTGCTAGACAAATTAAGATCGTTGCATCTGACAGTTTTGGACACGAGACGATTCGTTTGATTGATGTTAAAAGGATTAACGTTCCAGTCATTGACGTTAATCAAGATTATGATGCTTATACACTAGATCCATCTTTTCATTTTGATTTTAATAAAGTGATAAAAGAATCCTTTTCCTTGATCATGTATGTGGACGGGATCAAGACTCGAGAATTCGATTGTAAAGATCTAGAAGAGTTAGAAATTAAATTGGATAAGACGGGAGATTATCTATTTCAGCTTGTCCTTCCACAAGCTTTGTATTTAAATTTTCAGATCGAGGATCACGATCAATATCTGATTCATTTTTCCAATGATGAATTGTATTTGAATATGATTCCTGATACATATCAAACAAATGAAACTGTGTTCGTGAATATGAATTGGAACACTCGTTATGTAAAAAATACGTATTTGGAAATATGGAATGGTCGATATTGGATTCATCGTGATATTATTGATCAAATTGTTTTTGCTGCCATTCCAGGTCAAAGTATTCAATACTATGCTAGAGCTTATGTTGAGGATATGTTTTCTAGGAAAGTAGAGAAAGAAGTAAGTGTTTTGGTTGATTGCCAACCACCAGAAATCTCACTACAGGGAAATGGACAGATCTTAAAAGAAAATGAATTAAATATCTTGGAAAAAGATACGATCATAGAATATTTATCCAGCGAAAAGACAAAAGTAACCATGAATTTTAAGATCAATGATCAAGAAATGCAAAATATCACTTTAAATCAGGCCTTTTCACAACTAAAAAAAGACGATGTGCTGTATGTGGATATTCTCGCAAAAGATGAAGTAGGGAATCTGAGCAGTAAAACATATCTTATTAAAAAGGAACCAATTGTATTAACAAATCCAATCATAACAACATCTTATGAAACATCCTCTTTTGATCCGTTTAATCAAGATATTGCTCATATTGATCATATTTGGAAAGTAGATGAATCTAACAATTTGATCCAACATGAAACTGTTAAAAAAATCAATGATATGACCAAACCGACAATTCGTTTTATTCGTAAGAATGATAATACGATTCGAATCATCTTGATGAAGGGAGCCGAGTATTCAAATGATCGCTTTCAAAAAATCATGATCGATGATAAACCAATAGACTTATCGCTTTTAAAGAAAGATAAGTTTGGTAACTATTACTATGATCATGTTTCTCATGCTTCGCATTGTACGATAAAAGCTATTGCGACAGATGCTTCTGGAAATAAGACCAGTTTGCAGGAAGAGTTTACCTTTTCGCTATATCAATGGCTCATTCCAGCTTGTTTGATTACTTTTGTGACATTATTAAGCTTGATCGTTTATCAAATTAGGAAACGTATTCATGGCTAGAATCTTTTTGGTTTTTGATTGTACTTGTTTTCATTATGAAATAAAAAATAAGTTATATATCAAAGATCTAAATTTTGAACTGAAAAAGAATATTTTGAATTTATCTTATCAAAAGGAAACATATCAACTTCTAGATCAAAAATCGATTCGTCTTGGACCATATGTTATTGTATTTGATTTAGCTAAAAAAGAAACATGGTTTTTATACCCTTTAGAAGATGAATGTTTGATTGGTCGTGATGATAGTTGTGATATATGCATCTTATCTTCAAAGGTATCTAAAAAACATTGTCGCCTTGTGCAAAATGAGGATCTATTTGTGATTCATGATCTGAATAGTACGAATGGGATCTTTGTGAATCGTAAAAGAATCAAAGAAAAAACATTACAGGGTGGAGATGAAATCATCATTTATGATGTTTTGATATATTTTGTCGAAGGGTATCTGGTAATTAATAAAAAACCAAAATATGAAGTAAATAAAGTAAGATCTCAATTCAAGAAGGATCAATCTTTGAGTTTGAAGAAAGGCCTATGTAGATTTCCGCAAGATATCAATTCTTTAACAGTGCGTGTAGAGATGCCTATCATAAAAGAACCAATCAAAAAAGCAGGTTTTTTTGCAAGTATCGGTTCTTCGATTTTGATCTTGTTTTCTAGTTTATTATCTTGTATAGCTTTAAAACTGTTTTCTGATATCGCTCTTGAGAGCATATTTTCAACAATGTTTACAAGTTTATCAATGAGCGTAGCTTTCTTTGTGTATGGCTTGATCAATCGTCAACTCACCTATAAGTCCCAACAAAAACTGAATAAAGATGAAGAGAAGCTGTATTTGGAATACTTAGAACAACTAAAAACAGAATTGGATGAATTCAAAGAAAAAACAGCGCATCAAATCATACAGGATCAAAAAATATTTACTGGTTTTTCAAAAAATTCTTTTGAGATTTATGAAAACAGGGAACTTTTGATGGCGATTGGTATGCAGAAAAACAATGTGATTGATTTTGAAAAACAAGATGCAAGTTATTTGTATAAGATGCAGACATTATTTAAAAAAAGAGGACAGTTTATCGCAGATTATGATGTTCAAATAAATAAGAACGTATATTTCAATGAATTTAATAAGCTTTGGATACAAAGGAAATGGGATCAATCAATCCTGGATATGATCATGATGCAATATAGCTGGTTAAATCTTAATCATTTTAGAAAAATCGTTTTTCTAGTTCATGAACGAAGTGAAGTGAAACGATATCTAGATCATCCAGCAATCATTAAAGACAAAAGGCGTCTTATTGCAACAAATTCAAAAGAAATCAAGGAACTAAGTTCCTTAATCAAGGGATTTCCTTATATCTATATCGTATCCAATGAAAAATTGATCGTAGATATTCCTTCTCAACATTTTTCTTTGATTTATATAGGAAATGAACCATCTATATATCCATATGATCGCATATACAAAGATGATTTATTAACTATTGAATTTTCAAGAGATAAAATTCGCAGTTCAATAGAATATTTTTATCAAAATAAACCAACATATAGAGCTGATGATCTACATCCTGATTTTGAACATGATTCAGTTTGTTTAAAAGTGAAGATGGGATTGGATGACAATCAAGAAATCATAACAATTGATTTTTCCGAGAAAGCACATGGACCACACGCTCTGGTAGCGGGTACAACTGGTTCTGGAAAATCTCAATGGCTGTCTTATCTGTTGATGATGTTGATCGTACAAAACTCACCAGAATACTTTCAATACATCTTGATTGATTTTAAAGGGGAAGCATTTGGACAAGCCTTTTTAAAATTTGATCATTGTGCGGGTATTATCAGTAATCTTGAAGAAAGCGCAATGAATCGCTTTGTCTTAAGTATGGAAAGTGAAATCAAGCAACGACAGCTATTGTTGAAAAAAATGATGAGCGAGTATCCAACAAAATTAAGCCATATTGATGTATACAATGAAATTTATCAAGATAAAATTTCGCATTTATTTGTAATTGTGGATGAATTTGCCCAATTAAAATCTCGTTTTTCACAACATTTACATTCTTTGATTGAAATGGCACGAATTGGACGTTCTTTAGGCATTCATCTGATCTTATCGACACAAAAACCTTTAGGTATCGTTGATGATCAAATTTGGGCCAATGCCAATCTTAAAGTTTGTTTAAGAGTTAACAGCGAAACAGACAGTCGTGAAATTCTTCATAATGATCATGCATCCAAGTTGGTTGAACCTGGTGAATTTATCATGCAGGTTCAAGATGCAGAAAGAAAAGGAAAAGCTTTTTATCTATATGAAGAGATATCAAACAACAGAGATTTTACGATCGTAGATAGTATGGATCATGTTCTTTATTCTAAAAACGAAAAGAAAGAAACTTTATTTCAATATTTATCCAATCAATTGTTGAAACAGGCAAAAGGACACCATTGGATCGTGTGTCCTGATTTGAACACATACCAGAAACTTAATGAAGGCTTTCTATTGATTGACATGCCACAGAAACAAAGTCAAAGAATTTTTGATTTCAAGGATCCTTTTTTGATCTATACCAAAAATATAAATCAAATTATGCAGTCAATTTTATCTTGTATTCAAAGTAAGAATGTTTATCTAAAGGGATTTGATGTTTATAAAGAGTATGTTGATGAAGTATTGGATGAAATAAGTTTTTGTATTAAAAGTCCTCTATTAAAGGAGAATGACTTTTTGATCATCGATAATCTAGAAGATTTTAAAGAAGTAAAAGCACTGCAATGCATTGTAATCGTGATTATTGAGCAGTTGAATTTTAAAGATATTTCATTGATCAAATCTTTTACAGAACGTATGGCATATCAGATCAATGATATCGAAAGTCTACGATATTTCTTTGATGGCTATCCAATTCATCAAAACACACAACATCCACAAATTCTATATGAACATGCGGTATATGAATGTGTCTTAAACAAGGGGCATCCTTTGAAGAAGAAAAATAAAAAACAGATTTTAAAACTAGAAAATTCAGATAGATTTTTATTGGGATTTGATGTTGAAACAAAAAGACCAGTGTTTCATAAAAACGATAAACAGATCTTGTTTTGTTACGAAAAAGTAGAGGCGATAGAAGTAATAGAAAGAATTTTGTCGCAATGGAAAAAATCAAATGATCAGCTGACCATTGGTAAACAATTAGATGAGACTGCAGATGTATATGTATTAAAGAGTTCAACGATGAATTTGGTTACGTTTGAGAAGATACAAAACAAAATGAATCTTGTATGGGTAGGAAATGACTTTATAGAAAAAGGATTTATGATCAAGAGAAAATTTCCGTTGTTTCAAGGAGAACTGTATTTTTGGCATGAGAATGAAGTATTCAATGTTAGAGAGGTAAGACAAAATGGAGTTGATTCATATTAAAGTTTTTAATCAAGAAAAAGCGTATGACGTATGGATCGAAGAAGACTGCAAAGTCAATGACTTTATTGAAGATGTCATTCATTTGTGGTTTAAAGAACAATATGCCTATGAACATTTCCTCTATCACATTGATGAAAAAAAGTTATTGGTTTCTCATTTAAGCTTTAAGGAAAATCATGTAATACATTCAGATCAATTGATCTTATTTTGAAGAAAGGAATAGACAAATGCAGATAAGAGTAGATTATGAACAAGTTCATCAAAGTGCATCCATGATCAAACAAAAGGCTGCACAATATGATGAAACGATACAAAAGATATATTCACGTATGTATCAAATGCAAAGTGTATGGCAGGGAAGTGACAATCAAGCCTTTATTGATAAGCTTGAACAGTTTAAACCTCAATTAAATCGTATGACAGAGATAATTGAACAGTATGCTTTGTATTTGCAGAAGAGCGCTGATAATTATCAAGCTTTGTTGCAGGACAGGATCATGAAAGCTAAGAATTTAGCATAGAAAGGATATTTATGAATAATGTACAAATTTCAAGTGATGATGTTTTACAATATGCAAATCAATTAAGCATGATGGAGCAGGAAATACTACAAATTTTCCAGGAAATTAAAGCGAAAATGACGTATGTAGAAACGATTTGGTCATCACCCGCCTCAAAGAATTTGATGAATCAATTTCAACGTATGTACCCTGTTTTTGATCAATACGTGCAGGCTTTGGGTGAATATGCTCTATATCTAAATCAGACGGCATCCAGCTATGCAGAAAATGAAGCTAATTTGACAGCGGCAATGAGTGCAAATGGATAGTTCTTTGATGTATTATCAAAATTTGAAACAGTCTTTGAATGCTTTGAAAAGTCAAATTGCAGATACTGTAAGTGATGTGAATGAAAGAAGTTATGTGCTTCAAGCTATCGATGAATTATGTTTGTTATGTGATCAACAGATTCAGGAGATAAACATACATGTTCATCAACACAGATAGCTATCGTATGTTAGGTTTGCGATTTCAAGCTTTAAGAAATGATTCGATTCACGGAAATTATTCCAGGCAAATTTTGATTCAAAACAAATTAAAGGCATTACAGTCTTATTTTATAGAGACTGCCAATCTATTTGAAGAACACGAAAGTGGAAATACCAGTTTGTTTACAAATGGACAGCTTAGGACCTCACACTATGAAAATATTAATATTCCAGCCATATTAACGAAACAAGATAAAAAGTCGTATTTTGGTTTTGGTGCGCAATACAATATCAAGGAAGCCACTCTTGGTTATCATAATGATTTAATTGATGCTAATTTGCGAATGAACATAGGAGATGCCAAAGCAAATGTGGATGCCGAATTCTCATTGTGGAAAGATAAAAAATGGGATCCTAGATTTGAAGCGGAACTGGATGCAGATATTGCATTAGCCAGTGCCAATCTTCAGGCTAAAGTAGGTGGTTCTAAGTTAAATGCGACTGTAGATGCAAGAGGAGCTGTAGGAGCCTTGTATGCAGATGCTACCTGCGTTTTATCGATGGAAGAACAAACAATCAAGGCAGGTGTTGGAGCCTGCGCGCTTAGAGGGGAAGCAAGTATCGCATTTAATATTTTTGGTGTAAAAGTAACACTGACCGGGCAAGGTTCGCTTGGAAGTGCGGAAGCAAATTTTGAATATAGCCATCGTAACAGAGAATGGATCATTGGATCAAAACTTGGCTTTATCGCAGGCCTTGGTTTTAAGATACGAGTAAATTATTAGAAAGGAAATTTATGAGAGAATTATTACCACTTGGCAGTGTAGTGGCCTTATATAATGGAACAAAGAAATTAATGGTCATTGGACGCATTCAAAAGGCAGTAGAATCCGATGAGGTGTATGACTATTCAGCTTGTCTTTGGCCTCAGGGATATATAAATAAAGAGTACGTCTATTTATTTAATCAGGAAGATATACGCTGTCTATATCATATTGGACACCAGGATACAGAAGAGTTTAATTTTCGCTTTGTACTGGATGAAGAAATGAAAAAAATCGAAAAATAAAGAGTCAGTCGTTATGACTGACTCTCATCTGTTTCGGATAATTCAGGAAATTCAACTAGATATTCTGGATTGTTTTCTCTTAAGTAATCAAATACAGTTTGATCATGAACTGTAAAATTATATTTGTTTAGATAGTATACAAGACATTGTGTGCTAAAGTCTGAACTTGAGCTTAGATTTTCAATGATCTGATCTTTGATGTTCTCGTAATCGTTATCCACTAAAATAGCTACATAAGCTGTTGTCGTTCCACTACCGCTCTCAGATGTGAAAACTTCATCGGCAACACCAGCATCTTCCTGTTTATACATTGTGTTGATCAAACGTGTTGGAAGATCTGTGGACTGCGTTGTAATAAGAACTTCTTCATTTGAATAGCTGGCAGAATTACTGGAATACTCTTCATAGACCTTATCCAGTTCTGTTCCATCTTGAACCGCTTCAAGTGCTTTTTGGGCTGTTTTTTCATCATCGCACTGAATGATCTTTACAACACTTGGCTTGTATTCACTGCGAATATCTGATTTTGCATCATCAAAGTATTTTTCGGTTAATTTCTCATATTGGGCATTTGGGATCAAGACTTTATCGATATAATCGTCTTTACCTTCATAACCCGCACTGATCAATTGATCTTCGATATCTGGAGTGTTGCTTTCTAATTCAGCATAGGAATCTTGTGCAGCCTGTTTGATTTCATCGCCACGGCCAATTTCTTCATCTAAAATAGCTTGACGAATCAATTCAACGCTCATGTTGCCACCGCTGGCTGCTTTTAAAAGATCATATAAATCACCTTTTGTATATGTCGTATCTCCAATTGTCATAATAGATTCGCTGGAATCAGAAACAGTGGATTGGGCACCTCCACAACCTGTCAATAATAAGGCTGTACCTAACAGAAGTAGAGCTTTTCTTTTCATTATTCATTCTCTCCTTTCTGTGTGCTGATATAATCTTCAATTTTCTTCTGAACATCTTCATCGTTAAATTTAATGTCTAAGTTTTTTGCGTTTTCTTCAACGATCGTTACAGATAATCCTTGATTATTTTGTAAGAATGCATATAGCAATTGATCTGTCACATCCTCGTTTTTAGATTCATGGATCTTTTCGATATCTGTTTCATCGACATGAACTTTATATAGGCTGATAGCTCCTGTTGTTGAATCTGTAACAGTGATCCAGTCACTCGTTTGTCCTTTTTCCAACTTAAGAGCAGCTGAGATCACACTAGAATCGAGTGTAGTTGAAGAACTGGAAGAATTCGAATCGATATATCCATAGAAACCATCATTAGCTGCGGTTGTCTCATCTTCGGAGAATGCGGTTGCTGCATCCGCAAAGCTTCCGTCTTCTAGAGCCTGATCGATATTGTCTTTCTTTTTCTGTTCATCATCTGTTAATTCATCTGCGTCTGTTACACTCATAGAGATGATCGATACAGTTCGAGGACTGACACTTTCTACAGCTTTTTTATATTCGTCAAAATGTTCATCGACATAAGTTTTATTCATTTCTTTTTCTTTTACGCTGGTAAGGCAATAATCATCCAGGTCATCGATAGACTTATAGCCATAACTAGCTAATTCAGCTGCAAGACTTGCTTCATAATCGGTGCTGTTTGATTGTGCATTAGTACGAATTGTAGATTCAAGGGTGCTTGCGTCTTCTTTTAAGCTGTCTGTTGTTTCAATTGTCTGGTTAATAACGGCATTGCGATACATATTGTATAAAAGCGTACTGTCAAAACTTTCAAGTTCATTATAAAGATCGTCAGCCGTGACATCTGTACCATCAATGCTTGCGACAACTTCTTTACCATCCATTGTTTTACCAGATACGTTATAACGATTGGCATCAAAAATAAAGTATCCAATAAATGAAATTAGAATAACGGCAATTACGACAACAAACCAGTTATTCCTTAAAAATTCACCCATATTAGTTCCTCCTTTGAAAATCTTCTAAATTATACGAAAAATCGCTATAAATTGCAATGAAACCCCAAATCGTATTAATTGAGATTTAAAGGAAAGTTTGTTATTATAGTATAACGAAAAGAGGAATACATATGTCAGAATTAGTGATTAAAGATCTACATGTTTCTGTAGAAGATAAAGAAATATTAAAGGGTTTGGATCTAACGATCAAAAGCAAAGAAAGACACGCTCTAATGGGGCCAAACGGAAATGGGAAAAGTACTCTATTAGCTGCCATTATGGGAAATCCAAAATACACTGTCACAAAAGGATCAATTGAACTTGATGGACAGGATGTTTTAAACATGGAAGTGGATGAGCGCAGCAAGGCTGGTTTATTTTTAGGAATGCAGTACCCTAGTGTAGTTTCCGGGGTAACCAATTCAGACTTTTTAAGAAGTGCCATCAATGCTCGTCAGGAAAAACCTATCTCTTTATTCAAATTTATCAAAGAAATGGATAAAGCAATCGAACAGTTGCAGATGAAACCGGATTTGGCTCATCGCTTTTTAAATGATGGTTTCAGTGGTGGTGAAAAGAAACGTAATGAAATCGTTCAGATGATGATGTTAAAACCATCAATTGCGATGTTGGATGAAATTGATTCTGGTTTGGATGTGGATGCCTTGAGAATTGTAAGCGATGCGATCATCAAAACGCAGGAAGAAACAGATATGGGCTTATTGATCGTGAGTCATTATGCTCGCTTCTATGAATATTTAAAGCCAACTCATGCACATGTTTTATTGGATGGAAAAATTGTTGTGTCTGGACAAGCAGATCTTGTTGATAAAGTTGATCAGGAAGGCTATGAATGGATCGAAAAAGAATTTGGTGTTTTCGCTAATAAGGAAGATAAAAAACAACCAATTTCTCTTGGTTCATGCGCCGTTAAAAAGGTGGCGTAGTTATGGAAAGAACATTTCAGGATACATTTAAGGAACAATTAAGTTCTACAAATGAAAAAACAATTCTAAATGTCCTTTCTCAAGCTTCAGGATCTTTGTTTTATGAAATTACAGAAGCAACTGATATAGATTTAGAGATTTGTATTGAATCCTCTGCTAATCTAAAGTTTTTTGTATTGAATCGATCCAATGGGGATGTAAATCTGAACCTAACGATCCACGTTGATCAGGATGCATCTTGCCAGATGGGTCTATTGGATCTTCAAGATGGCAAATTCAATTGGAAACAATATGTGGATTTAAAGAAAGCAGGAGCCCAGTTTAGTATTTTATCTGGCCAGTTGTGTATGCCGGATACGACAAAGATCTGCTCAATGGAAGTATGCCATGAAGATGGCAATACATTTGGACAGATGCAAAACTTTGCGGTTCTTTTTGATCGTGCTCAATATGAAATGGTTGCCAACGGTAATATCAAAAAAGGATGTGCCCAAGCACAGTCTCATCAGACAACAAGAGTTTTAACATTAGGAAAAGACCATACTGCAAAAGTGATTCCTTTGTTGTTGATTGATGAAAATGAAGTAAAGGCAAGCCATGCACTTTCAATTGGACAGCCAGATGAGGAACAACTTTATTACTTATGTTCAAGAGGTCTTTCTAAACAACAGGCAATGGGTCTGTTGAGCGTTGGGTATTTCTTGCCCGTTCTTGATCTTGTCGAAGATAAAGAACTTTACGAATCCTTAAGAACCTACATGGAAAGTAAGGTGGGATTATATGGACGTCAATAAGATCCGTGAAGATTTTCCCATCCTTTCAAGAAAGATGAATGATAAACCTTTGGTTTATCTTGATAATGGGGCAACTACACTTAAACCTCAATGCGTAATTGATGCAGTATGCAATTATTATACATACCTTGGAGCGAATGCTCATCGAGGCGATTATCAGATGAGTGCTCAAGTGGATGAAGCATTTGAGAATGCTCGTATCACAGCTCAAAAGTTCATTAACGCCAAATATAAAGAAGAAATCGCTTTTACATCCGGTTCTACGATGGGATTAAATGAAATTGCGATCATGTTGACACAACAGGTATTAAAGTCTAATGATGTTGTATTAACTTGTGAGAGTGAACATGCTTCAAATATCCTTCCCTGGCAGCAGGCTGGAATAGCTAAAAATATCCAAGTAGAATACATAGAACTTGATCATGAAGGTAAAGTTACGATCGAGGCGGTTCAAAAAGCTATTCATGATGGTGTTAAGATCATTGCTTTGGCACATGTTTCAAATGTATTAGGCTTTGAAGCTCCTATTGAAGAAATTTGTAAGTTAGCTCATGAAAAAGGCATTATCGTTGTGGTTGATGGAGCGCAGAGCACCCCTCATATCGACATTGATGTACAAAAGCTGGATTGTGATTTTTTTGTGTTCAGTGCACATAAATTGTGTGGTCCAACAGGTGTTGGTGTGATGTATGGAAAGAAAAAATGGATGGATATGCTTGAACCGGTTTTCTTTGGCGGAGAAAGCAATGCTCGTTTCAATAAATGTGGTGACTTGATTTTGAAAGAGAGTCCACTTAAATTTGAAAGTGGGACCCAGCCAATTGAAGGTGTGATTGGGATGGCCGCCGCTATGGATTACCTACAAAAAATTGGCAAGGATAATATCCATGCCCATGAAGTGATGTTAAAAGAGTATTTCTTGGAACAAGTCAAAGATTTAGACAAAGTAATCATATATAATGCGAATGCTAAAAGTGGAATATGTACCTTTAATATCATGGATAAAGGAAAGATGTTGTTTGCACAGGATGTAGCTGGATACTTAGATTCACTTGGAATTGCAGTACGATCAGGACAACACTGTGCTAAATTATTGCCGGATATATTACATACGCCGGGAACGTGTCGAGCCAGCTTCTATATCTATAACACAAAAGAAGATGTCGATAAGCTCGTTGAAGGATTAAAGAATGCCACAATTGAAAATTGTGTAAATATTTTCTTTTAAAGGAGGCAAAAGTTCTATGGCTTTAGATCCAACAATTTTAAGAGATATAATCATGGATCACTATGAATATCCTAGAAATAAAGAATTAACAGAAAAAGATGGATACATGTCTAGACACATGGCTAGTGATTCATGTATTGATGATATAACAGTACAGTCAAAGATTGAAAATGGGATTATTGAAGATGTACGTTTCGATGGAGTTGCCTGCACGATTTCGACTGCATCCACTTCTATCATGACGGAACTTGTCAAAGATAAGTCCGTTGAGGAGGCCAAAGAAATCGTCGATAACTATTTTAAGATGATCGATCAACAGGAATATGATGAAGATCTTCTAGAAGAAGCTGTTGCTTTTTCAGGAGTAGGAAAACAGGCAAATCGTATTAACTGTGCTACGATTGGTTGGAAAGCCTTACGTGATATGATCAATGAAAGTGAGGAGAAAGACCATGAGTGATTCAAAGAACCTGGATTTGAAGAATGAATACGAATATGGTTTTCATGACGAAGACGTCAGTGTCTATAAAACAGAAAAGGGATTAAATGAAGAAACTGTACGTATGATCTCTAAGATCAAAAATGAACCGGAATGGATGTTGGATCTAAGATTAAAGGCGTATCATTCTTTCGTGAAACAGAAAAATCCTAACTGGGGACCTGATTTAAGCCAGATCAATTTTGATGATTATACATATTACATCAAACCAAGTGATCGCCAGCAACAAAACTGGGAAGAAGTTCCTGAAACAATTCGAAACACATTTGATCGTTTAGGAATCCCAGAAGCAGAACAGAAATATCTTGCCGGTGTTTCCACACAATACGAAAGTGAAGTCGTATATCACAATATGTTGGAAGAAGTGGAAGAAAAAGGGGTAATTTTCTTAGATACGGATACGGCTTTAAAAACCTGTCCAGATATTTTTAAAGAGTATTTTGGGAAAATCGTGCCATATACAGATAATAAGTATGCTGCCTTGAATACAGCTGTCTGGTCAGGTGGATCTTTTATCTATGTTCCTAAAGGGGTAAAACTAGAGAAACCACTACAGTCATATTTTAGAATCAATTCTATGCAGATGGGACAGTTTGAGAGAACTTTGATCATTGTCGATGAAGGAGCAGATGTACATTATGTTGAGGGCTGTACAGCACCTATTTATTCAAAAGATTCTCTTCATGCTGCCGTTGTAGAAATCTATGTACATAAAAATGCGAAATGTCGTTATTCTACAGTTCAAAACTGGTCAAGCAATATCTTGAATCTAGTAACCAAAAGAGCAAAGGTATTTGAAAATGGGCATATGGAGTGGATCGATGGAAATGTTGGTAGTCATATCAATATGAAGTATCCAGCTTGTATTTTGGCTGAACCTTACGCAAAAGGAACGACGATTTCAATTGCGGTTGCCTCTAAAAACCAGATTCAGGATGCCGGCAGCAAGATGATCCATTTGGCAGATCATACGACTAGTACGATCGTATCTAAATCGATTGCACGCAATGGTGGGGAAGTTAACTATCGTGGATGGGTCAATCATTCACCTAAAGCAGCGCATGCTAAATCTAAAGTAGAGTGTGATACTTTGATCTTAGATAAAGTTTCTCGTTCGGATACAATTCCTTTAAATATCTTTAAGAATGATACTTCACAAATTGAACATGAAGCGACTGTATCGAACATTAGTGAGGAACAGTTATTCTATTTGATGAGCCGCGGTTTATCTAGAGAAAAAGCTACGGAAATGATCATTATGGGCTTCTTAGAACCATTTACACGTGAGCTTCCAATGGAATATGCAGTTGAGCTAAATCAATTGTTGAAATTAGATATGAGTGATTCTATTGGATAGAAAAGTATTGATTCAAAAAAGAAATCAAATTCAATCACCTATAAGAGAAGAAAAAGAAAAGGCCATAGTGGAAACACTGAAGCCTTTTTTAAAAGGAAATATAGGTTTATATGTACCTATAAAAGGCGAAGTGGATATCTTTAGATCATTTAAACATCTATCTGTGTATCTTCCGGTTGTGACATCTAATACAGCTATGGAATTTGTTAAGTATGAGGATAACTTACAAAAAGGTTCTTTTGGTGTCCTAGAGCCTGTAGGAACTTTTATAGATAAGAATCTAATGGATGTAATCGTTGTACCTATGGTTGGATTCAATCATACAATTCGAATGGGTTACGGAAAAGGCTACTATGACCGATATCTGAAAGATTTTTGTGGCTTGAAGATCGGAGTTGCCTTTGATATACAGGAGGATCTATCGATCTTAAAAAAAGCACATGATGTAGAGATGGATATGATCATTACCGAGACAAGGAGGATCTTAAAATGAGAATAATGTTTTTTGGCGACAGCAATACATGGGGATATGATCCTGAAACAAGTCTTCGATTTACAAATCGATATACACAGCTTATTCAAAGCGAGTTAAACGATGATGTGATCATAGAAGAAGGCCTAAATGGAAGAACGCTTTGTCAAAACGATCCCTATGATCCAGATCGTAACGGATGCTTGGATATCAAACGCTGTATAAAATCGCATTTGCCTTTAGATGTTCTTGTCATTATGTTAGGTACCAATGATGCGAAAAGAATGTATAATACAAATGTATATTCTTTGGAAAAAGGAATGAATGCTCTTTTGGATAAAGTTTTTGATCCATCACTGTATAAAAGGGGATTTGATATTCCTAAGGTATTGATCGTATGTCCGCCACGAATGAATCCATCCTATATCAAGGATCCTAAAACATTTGCCAACTTTGGTAAAGAAGGATTTAACATGATAGAAGAGGCAAAGGATTATTTAGCTGAAGTGGCCAAATCATACGGTGTTGATTTTGTTGACACAAAGATCATGGCCGGCGATTATGATGGTTTACATCTACAAAGTAAAGAGCATAAAGAATTAGCTGAACAGTTAATCATTAAAATAAGAGGGATGAAATCATGAGCGCATATACGAACTCGATAAAATTTTGGGAAAGTTTTCAAAAGGTACAGGAAGAATTAAAAAAATGTCTTTCTTTAAAGAAATATGAACGATTAAATGAGCTTGTAGAAGGATTGGATGAAGTAGTCTATAGTTATACAGGCGCTCATTTCTTCGTTGAGAATCTATACGATGAGTACGAAATGACTTTTGACACAGGTCCAAATAAAACAACACAATATCTTTGTTCCTTGTTTTCTAAAATGGCTCCAGAGTCTATCAAAAAGTCTTGGATCATTAATGCCTGTCTTCCACCACTTTCGCAAAAAGCTATACAGGCAGAAGTGCAAATCAAAGATCAGTCTTATACTCTGGCAGATTTTCATGTGTTTTATAAAGTTGTAGAAAATACTCAGACCATTGCATGTCAATTATATTGTCCGGCCTATCAACAGATTAAGAATCCAGAAAATAAAAAAGAAATGAGCATGTATTTAATTGAGTTGGCAATTGGGCAATGTGCATATGAAGCTTACTTGTCTTCTGTGGATTTTTTAGATGTTCCACCTGAAGAAGATCAGCCTTTCTGTAATTTGGTGGATTTATTCGAAAAAATAATGGATATCGTAGAAAAGAACGAATGGAAAGAATATAACAGTCCATTGGAAATCTACTCTGTCTATCAGCCAATTCAGGATATTGGACATGATTCTTTGCGTAAGGATATGAAATATATCTTTACTACACACCCTTTGTTGATTGAAGAGACAATTGAAAATAAAAAAGATGTGTTGTTGGATCTTTCCAGCAAAGATGGTGAATATGGATTTGTCTATTTTTCCAATATGTTCCACAATAAAGAAGATGCATTGTTTAGACAGAGTCTATCAAAACAATTAGATGATCAGATTTCCAAATTGAATGCAGGAAAAGTGATTGGCGGAGCAATTGGAAAAAGCTATTCTTATATTGACTGGATTGTTTATGACAAGACGAATTTCATAAAGGCTTTGGAAAGTGCAAAAAAACAGCTCAATAAATCTGTTGAGCTGCATTATGAATCATTTAATGATATCTTAGATTAGTTTTGAATATCAGCGCAGGCATCCAGCAGGCGCTGTTTTCTTATACCTTTTAATTCCATATCAGGATTTTCTAAAAAGCGTGCCAGCACATCGGCATCTTTTAATAGTTCACAAAGAGGGGAATCATAGATTTCTTTTTTAGAATGCTGACCAATCGCAAAACAGATATCATCAATTTCGTTGACCTTGAACATCTTTGTTTCACTTAAGTATTTATGGGCATAAATACTGGATAGTTTTGCGTGCTGGCTATGAGGACAATTATCGATAAATTGCGCATAATCATGAAACAAGGCGGCAATTTTTGCCTTTTCCGGTTTGATTCCACGGCTTATTGCCAAAAAGGTGATGCATGTATCGACACTTGCAGTGTGGCTGATAGCAGCTATGCGCAAGGGTTCATATTGGATTTCTGCAAATTTTGAGTATACGTAATCTTTAACTAGTTCATATCGTCTCATTTTGTTCACCTATACTATTATACGATGATTTCTTTTAAAGCGGGAATTTTTTCGTATAAAGTATGTGCAATACCATCGTTTTCATTGGATAACGTAATTTCATCTGCAATTTCCTTGAGTTCATTAACTGCATTTTCCATAGCAATCCCATGACCGGAATAGGTAAGGATCGAAATGTCGTTTTGACCATCACCAAAGGCTATTACTTCTTCTGGTTTGATGTGGATAGGGCGTAAAATGGCATCAAGTGCTTTTGCCTTGTCGATACCTTTGGCCGTAAATTCAAAATAGAATGGACTGGTAAACATACAAGAAAATTCATCTTTAAAAGGTTCTTTTATCTTTTGATAGTTTTCCAGCAGATAGTCTGGATCAGCAAAGGTTAAGATCTTGTTGAGGCGAAAATCTACAAATTCACTTAAATCATCAACTTCGCAGAGTTTATAGTTACCACCTCTAGATTCGTATTCCATGACATTAAATGGTTCGTTATCCAATGTGATCCAACCATCAAATGCGTTGGTTACATACATATAATCATCTTTATCAATCATAGGTCGTACACGATCAAAATGTTTAAGATGATCCAATATTTTCTTTGCCTCTTCAATACTTAAAGATTGATTAAACAAGATTTCATCTGTTTGACAATCAAGACCGATGGCTCCATTATATGAGACAAAATATCCATGATTCTGGTCCATTTCTTATTCATGGGCCAATTTTCTCAACCCTTTAGTCGGCCTGCCAGAGGCTAGGATTAATTTGATCCCCATAGCCTGGGCTTTTAATAAGGCTTCTTTTGTCATTGGTGTTATTTCCTTTTTGTCATTTGTTAAAGTTCCGTCAATATCAAGTACGATAGCTTTAATGCTCATTTTTTTGCTCCTTTTAAATAAATAAAAAAGCACTTATGTGCTTTTTGTAGGTTTACTCAGTAACAACTGTTACGTTGTTAGCTTGCTGACCGCGATCGCTTTCAATTACATCGTAGGTAACAGTTTGTCCTTCTTCAAGAGTTTTGAACCCTTCTGCATTGATTGATGAATAATGAACAAACACGTCTTTGCCTTCTTCGTTAGTAATGAAACCATACCCCTTTTCGGCATTAAACCATTTTACTTTTCCTGTGCTCATACATTTACCTCCTGGATTATTGCCATAAATTATGATTGTTTTGATAGATAGGGGTGTATTGTTTATACATATATCTAGGCAATCTAATAAATACTGATAATCCTCTACACATTATTATTCTAGCATTCATAGTCCATTTTGTCCATGTTTTATGCAGTGGCTTACAGGAATGAAAAGAGTGAGAAATGTTAATAATTTTTTAGAAAAAATAGATAGTCACTTGTGCTATTTTTTACTATAATTAAGATATATGAAGGAGGAATCATTATGTTAATTCCTGATGAAAATCTTGGGTATGTCGTTTCTAGAACTTTACGAGTTAAGCCGGATGAACTGACCCCTGAATTGATGACAAAAATTACACGTTTAGAAGCACCAAATCATGAGATTCGCTCACTAGAAGGACTGCAATTTGCAGAGAATCTTGAATATATGGATGTTTCAAATAATCAGATCGAAACTTTAGATCCTATTCGTGATCTAAGAAACCTTGAAATTCTTGATGTTTCCAGCAACCAGTTAAGAGATATTCAGGCGCTTCATGGATTTAGACAATTAAGAAAGTTGAATATTTCCAGAAATAATTTATATACGATGGATGTTTCGTCAATTGCAGCCATGATTGATCTTGAATCTTTGAATCTTGAAAAGGCAAAGGTCGATTCATTAGAATATCTGGAAAGGTGTAAGAAACTTCAGGAAGTAAGTATCAATACGGAAAACGGTCCTTTTAGTTATGCAATCTTAGGAACGCTTAAACAGCTGAAGAAATTGAATATGCGAGGTATGCGATTATTCAATATCGAGGATTTGACATATTTATCAAGTGTAGAAGTATTGGATCTATCAACAAATTTAATGAGCGATTTATCTCCGCTGTTGTCAATGGAGAGCTTAACAGAATTAAATCTTTCAAACTGTCCTTATATCAGTGACTATTCCGTTTTAACTCAATTTCCAAATCTTAAGAAATTAAATATTTCTTTTAATAAAACAAAAGACTTTAGTTTCTTAAAAAATTTATCTAGTCTGGAAGAACTGGCAATGGAACAAACTGGATTCAGTGACATGACTTTATTGAACCAAATGAGTAATCTAAGAAAACTTGATGTTTCAAAAAATGAATTAAACAATGTTCACAAATTCAAAAATGCTTCAAATTTAGTTGAATTTAGGGCGAGATTCTGTCAGTTAACAGATATTGATTTTTTGAAGAAAGCTAAGAAACTAGTCACATTGGATTTGTTCTCAAACCGCATTCAAGATATTTCATTATTGAAAGGGGCAAATGAAATGGTGGAATTGAATGTAGGTAGAAACGCAATCAAAGATATCACTTGTTTAAAAGATATGAAACAATTGGAAATCCTTTCCTTAGAAAACAACAATGTTACCGATATTACACCATTAAAAGAATTAGAGAATTTATGTGATGTTGATCTTTACAATAATATCATTACAGATTTAAGACCATTGACAAACTTGAAACTGATTTCTTATTTAAGATTGGACCATAACGCGATCACAGATTTGAGCCCTTTGGCTAATTTACGCTTTTTACGTTCATTGACATTAAAGGCAAACTATATAACGGATGTAAGTCCATTAAAAGATCTGACTTTGTTAGAGGCTCTTAGATTGGATGATAATCCTATCGAAGATACTTCTGTTCTCGAAAGCATGGAGTTCTATGAAAAATATACAAAATAGTTAAAAAGTCCTTTAAATAAAGGACTTTTTGCTTATTTAAATTCATCAATGTCTTATTTATATCTTAAAAATCAGAAATTGCGTTTAAAATATCTCGTTCATCAGTATCTAATAAGTGTCCATAAATTTCTAAAGTGATTTGAAATGAAGAATGTCCTAATCGCTTAGAAATTTTATAAGGATTGATTCCAGCTTCTATCAAATTTGAAACATGACTATGTCTTAACGAATGTATTTTGAATCTATTCATATTTAATTGATCACAGATTATGTTTTTACTTCGTCTTAAAGATTCTGGTTCTAATTGCTTTAGACCGCTGAAAATAAACCACGAATCATCAAATCTCGGCATTGCTGAATACTTATCATATTGTTCTTTAATGATATCGATCATTTTTTTATCGATAGCAATTTTACGAATTGAATTTTTTGTTTTTGGTGTCTGCCATGATTTCAATTTTTGAAAATATTGTTTATTAATATGAATAAATTTTCCATCAAAATCTTTAAAAGTTATGGATAAAGCTTCTGAAATCATGGTTCCAGTCATATATAAAAACCAAAATACATTTGTATATTCTTTCCATAAACCATTTCTATAATCACACATAGTTTCATAGAATAATTTAAATTCTTTAGGTGTTAAGGTGTTACTATTTCTAATCCAGTTGAAGGCTTATCCTGTGGTTTCTGTAAAGGATACATTTTTTTAAAAGGATCATTTTGAACATCCAGTTGTTTTTGAGCAAAGTGAAATATAGTTTTGAAATTTGTTAAGATCGTTTTTTAGAACTGTAAGTCAGTTTTCGAATTTTCTTAGATTCAAAAAACGTATCGACATCAACACTCTTTATGTTTTCAATTTTTATATCATGAAAGGGCGACAATATATTAATATAAACTTTCTTTGTATAACACGTTGTTGGCTTCAACCTTCTATAATTTTGTTCCATCCAAAAATCACATACTTCTTCGAATGTTAAATTACAATAAGGCTCATCTTTTTTTCTTTGAATAAAAACAGACTCTTCTAAAACAGTTTCTTTTTTTGTATCAAACCATTTAGAATTTTTCTGCTTACGAGACCCATCAATAGCTTTATAATATGTTCTATATTGACATTGTTTCTTGCCATTATGAATCCTAGAATAAATTGCTATAAGTACCCATCCTTTCTTTATTTTTATTGAGATAATCGTGAAAAATCTCACGTATTTTCTAACGATTTATGGTAAAATGAGTACATAAAAAGATATATGGTTAGTCGCTATTCTTTTTATGTATTGGGTGTATTGCCAGTACACCTCTTTAACACTTCCTTCAGTATTGCCAGTACTGGAGGATTTTTTTGTGTTATAATCTTATTAGGCTTCGGTATCCCGTGTGGACCGAGGTCTTTTTTTAGTTTTATTTTATTTTTTTTGTTAATATCAGGACTCCAGCAATTATGCACAGAATCAATTGAACTGTAACATTCAGGAATGCTGAAGGGAATAATGCGATTGAAAGTAGATATAATCCTGCAGCGATGAAAGCTACGATCCAACTTTTTGATATAGCACCTATGAAGTTGGCAACTGCAGCAATAACTTCGCAAATAAAGAATGGTAGCATTGCTCTTAATGCAATATAGGTTCCTAGTTCTGCTCCAGCGTCTGCCCAGGCGTTACCAGTGTCAACAGGAGTGGTTGACACAGTATAGAATACATAGAACATATAAACAGCATAACCAATGCTTAGAACTGCAGAAATAACTAGCAAGACAGTTGCAGCAATATGTTTTTCCTTGGAAACTTCTTTTTCTGGTTCTTCAACCGGTTCATCATACACTACAGGTGGAGGAGTTGTGTTATTTAAAACATTCCTGTTTATGACTTTAATCAATGCTGATGCTTCTTTTTTGAATTGCTCATCAAACGGAATGGTATATGTAGATACAGTCCCATTTTCATTAATAACACGAGCAATAATTTCTGTTCCGTCTATTTTGATACTTTTTAAATCAGCATAATTTATAGTGATTTGATCAAGGCTTTCTAAAGGAGTGAAAGTAAAACTATCGTCCCTAAAAATGTTTTCTATACCATCATTTAATATTATTCTTTCCATAATCAAATTCTTCTTTCCTTTATTCAAAATTCTTTATATGTTTTGTATGTTATAATTTCATTAGGCTTCGGTATCCCACGAGGACCGAGGTCTTTTTTATTAAATGTTTAAAATTTGCTTTTTCTTAGCATCAAATTCTTCTTGAGTTAATATGCCCATATCCAATAATTCTTTTAATTTTTTGATTTCTTCATATGGGTTTTCTTTCTCTACAACTTCAACATCAATGGGGTTAGATGGAAAATCTGTTTCAATTGATTTTGTTTGAACAAATTGCTTTAATTCATTATTTATTGAAGTATTGCAATTAAAATCGATATTAATAATCTCGTTATCATTGATGTTTCTGATCCTCATGCTTGCTGGTGTATCAAGTTCAATATGTTCCTCATAAGTTACAGAGTGAGAGTCAGTAGTTCCTTGGTGTTTCTTATTTCCTGTTCCAGCCATTGCACCAATTACTGTACCAACTCCAGGAGCTATTACAGATCCCACTGCAGCACCTAGCAAGCGGCCTTTTCTTTTAGTTTTACCTTTATGTTCTTCCTTTGTGTCTGTCTTCAATACAGTTTTATATTGCGGTCCGCTCCATGTATAATCAATGAATTCGAAAAGAATCGAGTCGTTTTTATCAAAATATACAAGATTATCATCTACTTGCTGATACATTGTTACAGATCCAAATTTTTTATCAGTGATTTTGTCTCTGAAAGTAGTAGGTGAAAAAGTAACTTTCTTTTCTCCGCTTCTTTTTATTCTCCCATCGTTCCAATCTTTGAGTTTTCCTTTGCTGGTTTCCATCAAATCATTCCATGCCATAATAATATCCTCCTTATAACTTTCTTATTACTTTACTTATACAAGTAATAGCCATATCATTATTGTTCTATTGAAAACTTGAATTTATATTTACCTATCACCCTGAAGCATTCATCAGTAATATCTACTTCAATTGGTTGATATGCTTCATTTGCACTTTCTAATAAAATCATGCCACTAGGTAATTTTCTAAATGTCTTACACACAGCTTCAGATTCGCCGACGCAAAAAGCTCCAATCTCTCCATTTTCAATGATGTTAGTTTTTTCGAATACTAGGACATCACCTTCTTTGATGCCTTTTCCAATCATACTGTCTCCTGATGCAGTGTTAGCAAAATAGTCACGTCCAGGTTTTATATATTTATCAGGAATTGCAATATAATCTTCAACCTGATCATCTACAAAAAGACCAGTTCCACATGATATAGAAGTATAGAGTGGAATTTTTGTGATGGATTTTTGGGGTAGGGTAGAGTCCTCATCTTTAGTCGGTACCAACGAAACTTCTCCATCAATAGAAGAAAGTAAATAGTCAAAATCTATGCCTGTACCATTCGATAGTTTTTTTATTGCCTGAATTGATGGAACAATATCTTTCTTTCTACCAGTAGGTTTAAATTTATTTTCAAGCATAGATATATATCCTTTGCTTAGCCCGCATCTATCTGCTAATTCTTGCATGGTTAAATTGTAATCTTGTCTATATTTTTTAATAATCTCAGATAAATTCATTTTCACTCCTCTTTCTATTTAATATTTTAAACAACAATCAAATAATAATCAATAAAAATGTTTAACAAAATAAACAAAAATGCTTTATTAATTTTGTTTAACATATTAAACTCTAGCCAGATGAAAGTAGAGTGATAGCATGGGATTTAGAATTAAAGAATTATGAGAAGAAAAAAACTGGTCTCAGAGTGTATTAGCGGAAAAATCAGGAGTTTCTCGTAATCTAATTGCTCGACTTGAAAGTGGGGAGCTTACATTCACAACTACTGATACATTGTTAAAGTTGGCAAAAGCATTAGGTAAAAAAGTAAATGAAATTTTTTTTGAAGATGATGTTTAATATGTTAAACACGAACTAAAAAAATTACATCCTAGAAAGGAATAGGAAAGAGGTACAGAGATGGGTTTTGTTGATGCATTAAAAAAAGCAATGTCAGAAGATAAGGAAATTGCACTTCCTACTAATGATTATTGCCGTGATAACGGTTATTTGATACGTCTAAAGCCATTTCCAAATAATCTGATTTGAAAAGAATTTTATGGAGACAAAGTAAATATTAATCAATTTCCATTAGATCCAAAAAAAATGGGTAGAGAAGATTGGCTTGTGGTTTAGAGCCATGATTGTATTTACCTTTAAGAAAGGAGAAATAGAAATGGAAAAAGAAGCATATCCTAAAAATGGATACATAGATCATAAAAACGGATATACGACTATTCAATTTGTAATTCCAACAGAAGAATGGAAAGACTTTAGAAAAACGTAACAGTTTGAATCGTTCTGCGAAAGAATTGAATTTCTTCAAACAGAAACTGAGTCAGGAAAAAAACTCATTGAAAAAGAAACAGCAGCGATGCTATCTAAAGGAATCATCGCTCCGTGTCCAAATTGTCAAAATTTGATGCCTACTAATTATCGTTATTGTACCAAGTGTGGAAATAAGCTTAATTTTACAGTTTCTGAAACTACATCAACTAACAATTGATATAAAGCGTCACGAATCATTTTATTGGCTTTAGGAATCCACTTGTTGTAATAGGTCACGGCTACTGGCGATTTAGGTGTATCAACAATTAAATCAGGAATAGAGGATTTTATGAGTTCTTTTACTTCAGTTGGCAATTCTTCATCCATTGACAGTAATTCAATTGCGCTTTGAATTATTCTTTCTGTCCACGGATATGGTTTACCGCAGTTATAGCAATAATATTCTTTTTGATTATTTCTATTAACTATTGTATATCCACTATTCATTTCATCACCATGTAACGTTGCGCCACAATGTGAACAAGATTCTGTAACCTTTTCACCACAAAATGGACAATAACTCCCGACTTGTTCAGAGTGAGAAGAAATAATATGGCCGTTTAAACAGATTGATGCGGTTTTATATTCTTTAGATTTATTCAATTACAATACCTCCTTTCCAAACTATTATAGCAAGGATAGGAGAAAAGAAAGAGGTGTGATGATGAAAATTGAAAAGAAAAAAGCACTCCTTGAACTTATCAAAGAGTGTGATGATGTTGAATATTTAAGACAAATGGCTAAAACTGCAGAAGTAATAGCTGATGCGATTGAAAAATTAAAAAAAGTCAAAAATATAATGAAATTAGATTAACGTTTTTGAAGAAGTTCATTTGATTTTTTTACTTCTAATTCAGCATTAATGATTGCAAGACTAGCATTTAAAAATGATTTTAAATTCTCCAAATCGTAATTTTCATGTTTTTTCTTATAAAAATACACAAAAAAAGCTGCTTAGGCAGCTTTTTTTAGTGCCTGATTAAAAATAGTATTATTTTAAACTAGGTACTTGACAATACAAAGTAGTATGTTTATTATAATAGTGTAAGAGGTGATACATATGAACCCAAGAGCTGTAATATATTGTTCAAAACATGGATCAACAAAACAAATTGCGAAAATGATTGCAGATAAATATAATCTGCCTTTGATCAACATCATGCACATTAATGGTTATTCGTTTCAAGAAGTGCCAGTTATCTTTTGTGGATGGATCAAAAAGGGAAAGATCCAAGGCCTGGTTAAAGCGGAGAATTTGTTCTCCTGCATTGAAATCGTAGCGGTTGGATCAATGCCATCTAACGAGAGCTCAAGACTAAAACTTAAATATGAAAACAATATTGATAAACAAATCTTTACGTATGTTCAGTCAAAACCATACATTGAGCCAACATTAAAGGAAAAAATATGGATCTCATTATTTGAACCTTCTTTGCAGAAACGAATCATCAGAAAGGAAATCAAGATAGAACATGAATACACAATTTAAAAAAGGTGTTCTAGAATTGATCGTTCTTCAATCAATATCTCATAAAGATCTATATGGATATCAGTTAGTTACTAAAATATCTGAAGTAGTCGATGTGAATGAAGGTACGATTTATCCTCTTTTAAAAAGACTGTTGAACGATCATCTACTAGAGTCATATCTAAAAGAATCAACGGAAGGACCTCCTCGTAAGTATTATCATATTACGGCAGCAGGAATTTCCAAATATCAGGAACTTTTGAAAGAATGGAATGAATTCTCAAAACGAGTTAGTGACTTTTTGGAGGAAGAGAACAATGAATAAGCAGGAGTTTTTAAATCAATTAGAAAAGAAATTGGACCGTATCAATGAGACTGAAAGAAAAGATATTCTTATGGAATACGGAACATATATCGATGACAAAATGGCAACAGGTGTCTCGGAAGAAGATGCGGTTTCTGGTTTTGGAGATGTAGATGAATTGGCTGAGGAAATCCTAGATGCTTATAAGATCAATACGGATAATGTGCAAACAAAGGTTGATAAGACACTGGACAAAGTTTATGTTCGTTCAGAAAGTTTATTAAATCGTTTAGGGAATCTCTCAGTGAATGATTTCTTCCATATTGTATTTGATGCTTTCGTACTTTTGATTATCTTATTTATAGGAAAAGTCTTGATCGTGGATCTCTTAGGAAATCTATTTATATCGTTATTATTTAGCTTTTCAGGAGGATATTTATATTTTATTGAAAAGTTGTTAGAATTTTTATGGGCCGTAGCTTATTTCTTAGCGGGAGCTTTCTTCTTTTTCTCCGTTATGTCTAGACGAATCAATCGTTATAAAAATAAAGCCAGTATTCGTCAAGTTGGTGTAATGGAAGATATTAAGAATACTTGGAATCAGGAATCTCGTACATTAGTAAATGGTAATGATGATAATGAAGAAAAACTCCCACCTTTACCAAAAGATAGAGCTCCTCTTTATCATCAGCGTATGAAAACACCTCCAATTAATAATGAGGGAACTCATATTCTTGCCAAGATATTGATCGTCATGGTAGCTATTCCGGTTGTCATTGCCTTGATTTCATTTAGTGTAATATTCTTCGCAATGATTTTTGTCAGTATCACAGAACAGGCAACAAGCATTGGATTATATTTGATATTCTTAGGTTTGATTTGTGGTTCCATAAGCATACTTTGGTTTTTGATTCATGTATGGCCTAAAAAAAGAGGTGATGACTGATGCGTAAAATAATGATATTATTTGTGGCTTCTATAGTGATTGTATTAAGCGGATGTTTTGTATTCGCTGCTGAAGTAAGCCATATAGATGTAATTGAAACAGTGGAGAAAAGCAAATCTAAAACTGAATCAATTGTTATTAATGAAAAAACGAAGAATGTGGTCTTAGATACGTCGTTATATGACAAGTCCAATTATTCAATTGTCAATGACATCTATATTGTTGAGAGCCGTCAGGATTCAACACTTGCTCCAAATGAAGTAGTTCTAGAATATAATGATAAGTTTGCAACAGAAGTTAGTGAACTAGGAGATACGACCACTATTAAGTTTTCATCTGAACTTACTTGGATCGACATAAATGGTAATAATTTATCGAACTTTCAAGATTATCTAGATGTATGGAAAAGCAAAACAGTAACACGAAAAAGTATCGATCCAGAATACTTTAATATTAAAGTTCGTTATGGATCAAATGTGCGAATACTTGACTCAGACAGTCAAGAGTATCAAAATGAATATTTAGATACAGAGGAACAATATTATTGATGATTTGTAGGAAAGAAGAGAAACTGTTAAATAGTTATCTCTTCTTTTTTTACATTCTGTGCTAAAATGTTTCTAGCGAGGTAGTTATGAAAAAACATTCAATGGAAAAGGATTGGCAAAATTTATTAGACAATATCTTGTTTTCTGGAACGAATGTGATTCGTGATGTTTTGGATGCCGGTAAGGATGTATATAAGACCTGGTTCAAAACAGATGCAATCAACAATACTCCTTTGCATAGAAAGAAGGAGAGGAATAGAGCAGATGGAACAGAAGATCTTATCAAGTAGAGCACGATTTGCTCAAATCTTATCCATTCTACATAAACATCATATTGAAAAAGGAATCGATCCTGTAAAGTTTCGTAAGATATTGGAAGATCTTGGTCCAACTTTTGTAAAAATTGGACAAATCATGTCAACGCGACAGGATATGTTTTCAGAGCGTTATTGTAAAGAGTTGATGAAACTTAGAAGTTCTGTTACACCTATGGATTTTGATACAGTACAAACAATCTTAAATGAGGCGTATCAAAAATCTTGGACAGAAATTTATGAAAGCATTGATATGGAGCCTTTAGGCTCTGCTTCGATTGCACAGGTTCATTTCGCTCAATTGAAAAATGGACAGTCTGTTGTCTTGAAAATCCAGCGTCCTTATATCTATGAGCGAATGGAACGAGATGTAAGCTTATTACGAAAAGCTGTCAAGGTATTGAATCTTTCTGATATCGTAAGTTCAGTAATTGATCTAAATATGGTGATCGATGAATTTTGGACGGCGGCAAAGCAGGAAATGGATTTTACCAATGAGGCAATGTTTGCCAAACGATTTAAACGTCTTTTTAAAGATTGTAATTTTGTTTATGCACCAAAAATTTATGATGAATATACAACACATCAAGTTTTGGTCATGGAATATATTGAAGGAATTGAAATATCAGATACAGAAAAGTTAGATAGTGAAGGGTATGATCGAGTAGAGATTGCTGACAAGCTTGCATACAACTATATTTCACAAGTCATTGAGTATGGTTTCTTTCATGCAGATCCACATTCAGGAAACTTGCGAATTCGCGATGATAAAATCGTATGGATCGATTTTGGAATGATGGGAATCTTGGAAAGAAGAGATCGTGAATTGATGAAAGACGCAGTTCGAGCTTTGGCTTTACGTGATACTACTAAATTAGTAGATACGATCTTAACGCTGGGTATTGTAAATCAGGAGATTGATTATCCGGCTTTTACCAATGAAATTGAAAGGTTTATGAATCAATATTTAAATCTTTCTTTTTCGGAAATGGATTTAGGTGTCATGGTTCAAGATGTCTTTACCATTTGTCATCATTATCACATTGCTTTACCAAAGGGGATCTCAATGTTGGCAAGAAGCATGATGACAATAGAGGCAACCTTGAATGATTTGGATCCTTCGTGTAATATGATGAAGATCATCGCGAATCACAAAGCAACCTTAACACATGTAGATTTAGGAAAAGAAGCTAAAAAAATCGCATCAAAATCAATTGACGCATTTGTTAAAGGACTAGATTTAAGTGTACAATCCAGTGATGTATTAAAGATGGTACAGCGTGGTCAAGTGAAAGTGAACTTAAATCTTATGGGTTCAGAACAACCAATTGCCAAGATTGATAGAATGATCAATAGGCTTATCATCTGTATTTTGATTGCAGCTTTATTGATGGCATCATCTTTGATTTGTACAACGGATATGGATCCTAAGATTTTAGGCATACCGGCTTTGGGATTTGTTGGATTCATGAGTGCACTTGCAATGTCAATTTGGTTATTTTTCAAGATGTTGCAGCTTCATCGAAGAAATAAATCATTTTAAAGGGGAGTTTGAATGAAGAAAAAAATAGGAACTTATATTGTATCGTTGATCATCATTGTTCTTACATTAGGGTATGATCAATGGACAAAGCATATTGTAGAACAGAGCATTCAATTAAATGAGAGAATAGAAGTTATCAAAAACTTCTTTTATCTTACATATGTTCAAAATACAGGGGCAGGCTTTAGTTTATTCGAAGGCTTTGGTATGACATTCTTTGCGATCGTAACAATCGTTGCCTTGATTTTGATTGGTTATATATACTTTATGGTAAATGACTATCGCTATCAGCTTGCCTTGGCACTTGTCTTTTCCGGGGCGATAGGAAATTTTATAGATCGCTTAGTGCTGGGATATGTTCGAGATTTTTTTAGTTTTTACATTTTTGGATCGCCTTTTCCTGTCTTTAATGTTGCCGATATATGTATCACGATAGGGTTTGCGATACTGTTGATCATTTATATATATGATGAATATAAGGAGAAAAAAAGATGGAAACAAGGGAATTTATCATAGATGATGAAAATGCCAAGATCCGTGTTGATAAGGCAGTTGCATCGCTTTTAGATTTTTCAAGAAAGCGAGTTAAGGATATTTTGGATGAAGGAAATATTTTAGTGAATGGAAGTCCTTGCAAGGCAAGCTATATATTGCAGGAAGGGGATCATTTGTTAATTAATATTCCAGAAGTTCAATCTCTGGAAGTGTTGCCGGAGAATATTCCTTTGAATATTGTATATGAAGATGACGATGTAATCGTGATCAATAAACCAAAAGGAATGGTCGTTCATCCTGCCTTTGGACATGTTTCTGGAACATTGGTCAATGCTTTGATGTATCATTGTAAAGATCTAAGTGGTATAAATGGTGTTATGCGTCCAGGAATCGTTCATCGTATTGACAAGGACACATCCGGCCTTCTTGTTGTCTGTAAGAACGATAAAGCACATCTGGCTTTAAGTGAACAATTATCGAATAAAACTTGTCATCGAGAATATTTGGCTATCGTTCATCACCCATTCTCTCATGAACATGGAACGATCAATGCTCCAATTGGCCGCGATGAAAAAGACCGTCAGAAGATGGCAGTAACGGCCAATAATTCCAAGGAGGCAATCACGCATTTTACTGTGCTGGAAAACTTTAAAGACTATGCTTTGGTGCGTTGTCGTCTTGAAACAGGACGAACACATCAGATTCGTGTCCATATGCAGTATATAAAACATCCAATTGCCGGAGATCCTAAATATGGTCACCGTAAGACAATTGATAGCAATGGGCAGTTACTTCATGCTTGTAAACTGGAGTTCATTCATCCAACAACAAAAGAATACATGAGCTTTGAGGCAGAGCCAGATCAGACTTTTAAAAATATATTAGAAAAATTAAGGAAAGGAGATTCTGTATGAAACGAACCGATGTATTAAGCTGGGATGAATATTTTATGAGCATGGCTCATTTAAGTGCCAAAAGGTCAAAAGATCCTAGTACGCAGGTGGGAGCGTGTATAGTGAATTCACAAAAAAGAGTTGTCGGTCTTGGATATAATGGTTTTCCTAAAGGATGCGATGATAATGAATTCCCATGGGATAGAGATGGCGAATTTTTAGATACGAAATATCCTTATGTCGTACATGCTGAATTAAATGCGATCCTTAACAGTATACAGGATCTAAATGGTTGTACGATTTATGTCTCTTTGTTTCCATGTAATGAATGTGCAAAGGCAATTATTCAATCAGGTATCAAATGTGTAGTATATGAAAGCGATAAGTATGCTGGAACTGAAGCTAATATTGCTTCTAAGAAAATGTTTCGAGATGCTGGGGTTGAACTAGTTCAATTGACATATGAAATTACAGTAGATGTAAATGTAAAAAAGAGTGTGCAAAACTTATAACCGCTTTCATAGGTTTTTGGGTAGTATATTTATAAAATCATGTTACAATATTATCATGATTTTTATTACAGGGGATACGCACAGGGAATTGGATATACATACTATAAATCCCAGGGAGTTTGTTGAGGGAAGAACTTTAACTAGAGATGATTATGTAATCATCTGTGGTGATTTTGGCTGTATCTGGGACGGAGGTTCTGGTGATCGATTTTGGTTGAACTGGTTAGAATCTGAAGGTTGGAACACTTTATTTATTGATGGAAATCACGAAAATTTTGATGTATTAAATCAGTATCCCGAAGAAACTTGGCATGGAGGAAAAGTTCATCGTATCCGTTCAAATATTTTTCACTTAATGCGAGGGGAAGTATTTGACATAGAAGGGAAACGTTTCTTTACGTTTGGTGGTGCCAGTAGCCATGATGCTCAATATCGTACAGAACATCAAACTTGGTGGAAAGATGAATTACCAACAACTTCTGAAATTGAACATGCATATCAAACACTTGAGAAGCACGATTGGAAAGTGGATTATGTATTGACCCATGATATCTATCGTTCTCATCCTTTGGGAAATAAATATACATGTGATATGTCTTTATATGGGGACGGGTATCATAATGTACCCGATTTTTTGGAAAGCATAAAAAATAAGCTTGATTATTCATATTGGTTTAATGGTCATTATCATACCGATGAAGTACATTTTACAAATCAAAAACCTTGTATAACATTGTTTGATCGAATCATAAATATAGAAAAAGTAGAAGACTTTATAAATGAAAAAACAGGATATAAGCTAGATAATTAGACTTATGTCCTGTTTTTCTTAAAAACCAAATGTTAAAGGATTGTAGCTTGTTCTATGGTTTTCGTTCATGCTGTTTAGAATTTGCATGTCCTTGTCTTCTAATGTGAAATCAAAGACAAAAAAATTTTCTTCTAAACGAGCCGGATTTTTTGATTTTGGTATAGGAATTATATTTTGTTGAATGTTCCATCGTAATAATATTTGAGCTGCGCTCTTATTATATTTTTGTGCTATTACTTTTATTTTTTGATTTTCCATGTTTCCTCTTAATAATGGCCCCCAAGCCATGATTATTATATTGTTTTCTTTACAGAATGAAAGCAAGTCTTCATCATGCATCAGTGGTGTATGTTCAATCTGATTTATCATTGGTGCTATGGTACAGTGGGATAATAAATGTTGGAGTTGTTCTTTTTCAAAGTTGCATACTCCTATAGTTTTGACTTTATTTTGTTTATATAGATATTCTAAAGCACGCCATGTTTCCAGTGTTCGGCTTTTATTAAATCCTGGCCAATGAATTAAAAATGCATCAAGATAATCTGTTTTTAACTTTGACAAAGAATCATAAAAACTTGTAATTGTGTTTTCATAGCCTTGGCTGCTGTTATCAACTTTGCTGATAAGAAAAATATCATTTCTATCTATTAGATTTGCTTGAATAGCATTGCCTAATGCATCTTCATTATGATACATTTGAGCAGTATCAAATAATCTATATCCAATATTATATGCATATTTTATAACATCATTCATCTATGCACCTGGTTCGATTTTAAAAACACCAAGGCCAATCTGAGGAATTGATATATTATTTTTTTAATTTAATCATATGGATCACCCTTTTCATGAAATGAATTATATATTGTATCTTTTTGTAATTCAATGTTTAAAAAATACAAAAAAGCTGTATCTTCATTAAAATGATACAGCAAATATTTTTATTATATAATTCCTTCTAGATTGTCATCTATCGTTTTCTTTAGTGTATCGAATGAGTTGTTGAATTTAGCCTGATCATTTTCGTTTAGTGGTAGACAAACAACTTTTTCGATTCCGTTTGAACCCACAACACTTGGTGTACCGATAAAGTATCCTTCACGACCATATTCACCATTTTGGTATGCCGAAACAGGTAAAATAGCACGTTCATTATTCAATACACAAGTTACGATTCGTCTTAATGCCAAACCAATACCATAGTATGTAGCTTTTTTCTTTTCAATGATGTGATAAGCTTTATCACGTACGCTTACATAAATATCTTGAAGTTCAGCGAGTGAAATATCTTCTTCATCTAAGTATTCTAATAGATGTTTACATCCGATATAGCAATGAATCCAAGGGACGAAACTTGAATCTCCATGTTCACCCATGATATAAGCGTGGATGTTTGTAGAAGCAAAACCAAGTCTTTCAGATAAGGCAAAGCGTAAACGAGCTGAATCTAATACTGTACCAGATCCAATAACGTGGTTTTTAGGAAGTCCACTTGATTTCCATGCGACATAAGTCATGATATCAACAGGGTTGTTGGCAACGATCAAGATACCGTTGAAGTTATTATTTTTTAAAGATTCGCATACGTTCTTTGTGATACCTGCATTGATCTTAACTAATTCAAGACGAGATTGTCCTGGTTTTTGAGCAGCACCTGCTGTTAAAACGACGATATTTGTATCGTGTGAATCAGCTTCATAGGAACCTGCAGTAATTTTCATTTTACCTTGTGCATATAATAGCCCATCACTTAGGTCCATCTGTTCTCCTTCAGCTTTGTCAGTGTTGACATCGACTAAGACTAATTCATCGATTCCTTTTTCGTTTAGTAATGAGTAAGCAAAACTCATACCGACAAATCCGGTTCCTACCAGCATTACTTTACGTTTTGAAATTTTTTCTTGTTGCATAATTATATATATCCTCCTAACGTATTGAATTTAATTATATTATAGCGATTTCATAGTATTTTCACAACAAAAACGATTGGATAAATCGAATTAATTTAATAAAACTTAAATAAAATTCTTGTCATATAATACGTTTAAATGAAGAAAAAAATAAAGAAAAATGTAAAAAAAAACAGTAAAACAATCCGTTTTACTGTTGCTGGCTCTGTGATTGAAGTGTAATATTTACTTCCTGTTGTTGACCATCACGTTCAATGACCATCGTTACGGTATCACCGATCTTGTGTTCATTTAGGATAGCTTTTACTTCACTTGAAGAGGTGATGTCCTGTCCATCAAATTTAACGATACGATCATTAACTTGAAGTCCTGCTTGATCAGCCGCTCCACCTTCAACTACTTGGACAATATAACATCCGGCTTCCATATTTCCTTGAGAATAATAGCTTTGCCCTGAGTAATCATATAAGCTGACATTCAGTGCCGGCCTTGAAGCGACAGAACCATTTTCGATCAATTCATTGATGATATCGATCGCTCCATTAATTGGAATAGCAAATCCTAGACCTTCAACACCGGTTGAACTTTCTTTTGCATTTACGATACCAATCAAGTTGCCTGAAGCATCAAATAATCCTCCTCCGGAGTTTCCAGGGTTGATAGCGGCATCGGTTTGCAGCAAGGTCATCGTTGTATCATCGATCGTGATTTGACGATCTAACGCGGAAATAATGCCTGTTGTAACGGTTCCACCTAATTCGCCTAATGGATTACCAATAGCGATAGCTGCATCACCAACTTCAAGAGAATCGCTGTCACCGAATGTAGCAGGCGATAAGCCTGTAGCATTGATTTTTAAAACTGCTAAATCAGTTTGTGAATCTGAACCGATAATTTCAGCTGAATATTCTTGACCATCTGTGGTACGAACAGCGATGGCTGTTGCATTTTCAATTACATGGTGGTTAGTAATGATATAACCATCTTCACTCATGATCACACCGGATCCAGCACCTTGTGTGATGTATTGTTGTTGTAACAGTCCTCCGCTTGAAGCAACTCCCTGTGTCGTTATTTCTACAACGCTAGGTCCACATTTTGCAGCTATATCGCTCACATCATTGATAGCGGCTGTAGAAGAGTTTCCGGATTGTTGGTTAATAGTGACTCCAGAAGGTCCTGTCATATTGTTGGCGAGCATGGCTCCACCAAAACCACAGGCGCCAGCGGCTACAACAAAGGCAGCAGCACCAGCTATATATTTAGGATTGATAGAGTTCTTTTTCTTTTGGAACTCTGGTGGCGTTTGAGAATTTTGATTCATAAAATACTCCTCCTTATTTAATACAACGTTAGTATACGCCAAAAATATGGATTTTTCTTTTCAGATACGTGTGAAATTTTGTTTTTTTTATTAAAAAATCGGTAAAAAAATGGTCTAAATGTAGTTATAAAACGTAAAAAAGTGCTATAATGTGCCTGTTAACAGAAGGAGGTATTTGTTCTATGCCTGTTAAGAAAACAACACAAGTAACGAAAGAAGATAAAACTGTGAAGGCTCCTGCAAAGAAGGCGGCTACCAAAACAACTACAGTTAAGAAGACTGCAGCTAAAAAGAAGGAGACATCTGTTGAAAAAGAAACAAAAACGGTTAAACAAACACCAACTGCGAAAACAACAAAAACAAGCAAAAAAACTGCAGCGGCAAACAAAGAAGTTAAAGCGCCTGCAAAGAAAACAACTTCTAAAAAGGCTTCTGAAGTGGTATCTAAGAAAGTAGAACAAAAGAAGGAAATGCCTAAAAAAGAAGCACCAAAAAAAGAAAGATTTAAAAAAGCGACTCCAAAGAAAACTTCAAAGGCTGTAAAGCTTGCTCAATATAACAACTTTGCGATTGATACATGTATTGATATGGCAAGAGCTATGGGCGTTGACATGGGTTATGATCAATATGCAAATATGTTGTTGGAAATTACGGATCTAAAGATCATTGCCAACAATATTATTGATAAATATGATTTAAAGACGAAAAAGTTTAGTTTTGATGAAGATGGATATGATATTGATTTGATCGAAGTATTAGTATCAAAAATTGCTGATACAGTTGATATCAAAGCACAGGATTTCATTGAATTAGGTGGTATCGCCAAAGAATGTCTGGCTTATGAACTATCGGATGATGCTAGTGCAAACAATGATGAATATCATAAAGAATTTGATCTAGTCAAGAAGATCTTAATGATTGCTCAAAGAAAAGATCTTCATACAATGGAAGAACTAGCTTCATTGTTGAAGATGGATATGACAGATACTATCCTGCACTATATGGATGTTGCCTATAATGTATTAAAGAATTGGCAGTATGATGATGTTAAGTATTATGAAAACTTTATTTATGCTGTGTTATCTAACTTTACAGATTTACACGATAAATATGCAAATCGTGCAATGATGGATGTTGCCGATCTTTACATTGAACATGGAGATTATGGCTTGGGAGATGCCAACTATGGATACATCATTCGCGAAAATCAAATCAAAGACTATATCTATTATCGTTATGCCAATGTATATGTAGACATTGATCGTGAAAAAGCTCGATCAATTGCGCAGTCTGCATTACAGTATGTTGATTCTCGTTATACATACTATCCAAATATTATGAGCATTTTGGAAGACTAAGTCTTCCTTTTTTTTTAGATATCTTGTTGAATGGTAGTTTTTATCTTGATTTTTATAAAATGATTGGTATTATATTTCTTGCGAATATTATTGAGGAGGTAATTATGGCAACTCAAACAAAAATACCTGAATGGGTTTTTCAATGCTTAGACCAATACGGAAACTGTGCATGTGGCCGTGCAATTACTAAAAAGTTCGGTAAAGATAAGTTATTATCTGCACTGGAAAAAATGGGATATCCATGCGACCTTGAAGTTTTAAGTGATCAAAAAGATAAGAGCGCTTATCCAAAGGATGGAACATATATCCTAGTTTCAAAAAATCGTCAGGAATTGATCGTAGAGGATGAATAAGAGGTATCTGAAAAGATACTTTTTTTCTTAAGGAAAGATAACAATGAAAAAATTAATAATTACTATTTTTACAGCCGTTTCAATGGTTCTTTGTCTAAGTGGATGTTCATCTGCAGAACAAACAACTTCGATTCAGTCGGTTTCTGTTGAGGATATTCCAGCTTATACAAATAGCCCATATGTAGTCATCAATGAGAATGTACCGGATTTTGATTTGTCAAAAGAAAAGGATAGTTATCAGATCTATAGCGAGCTGGATGATTTAGGTCGAACGTTAGGTGCAGAAGCTTGTTTAAGTAAAGATATGATGCCAACTGAAGAAAGAAATAGTATTTCTTCGATTCATCCTTCGGGATGGCATTCCATTCAAGATGACAGCATTCCAGGTGGTTCTTTATACAACCGGTGTCATTTGATAGCTTATCAGTTAACTGGGGTAAATGATGAAAGAAATTTGATTACTGGAACACGATATTTAAATGTAGAAGGTATGCTGCCTTTTGAAGAGATGGTAGCTGATTATATTCGAGAAACAGACAATCACGTATTATATCGAGTTACACCTTATTATGAAGGTGATAATCTTGTGGCGAGTGGAGTTTTTATGGAAGCCTACTCACTCGAAGATAAAGGAGATGGTATTTGTTTTCATGTATATTGTTACAACGTAATGCCGTCGGTAGAAATTGACTATAAAACAGGAGATGCTGTCATAGAAAAATCAAATATAGATACGCAGACACAAAAAGATTATATCTTAAATATTAAAAGTAAAAAGATCCACCTTCCTGAATGCAATGGAGTGCAAACCATGAGCGATAAGAATAAAAAAGAAGTTCATGCGAGCATTGATGAACTTCAACAGGAAGGATATTCGATTTGCAGCAACTGTATTCATTAGAGCTTTTTAATGATTTCTTGAACGAATTCCTGTGTTGTACTATGTCCTTTTAAATCTGGGGTCAGTACTTTTTTCTCAAGGAATACTTCATTTAAAGCATTTCGGATGTTTTGTGCGACATTTATTTGGCCAAGGTCATCTAACATCATGCATGCTGATAACAACAATGCACTTGGATTTGCGATACCCTTACCTGCAATATCTGGAGCGCTGCCATGAACTGCTTCATACATCGCGTATTCGTCGCCTTTATTACAACTTGGCAATAAGCCTAATCCACCAATCAAACCACTGGTTAGATCCGAGATGATGTCTCCATATAGATTTGGCATGACCATGACATCAAACTGCCAAGGATTCATGACCAACTGCATACATGTGTTATCAACAATCAAGGAGTTGGATTGAATTTGAGGATATTCCTTTGCGATATCTTTAAAGATTTCTAGAAATAAACCATCGGTTTTCTTGAGGATATTTGCCTTATGAACACATGTTAATTTTTTTCGATTATGTTTTACGCAATATTCAAAAGCCGCTTTGATGATTCGAGAGCTGGCTTTTTTTGTGATGATCTTATAGGCAATTACGGTATTATCATCGATGACTTCCTCTTTTCCTACATATAGATCTTCAGTGTTTTCGCGAAAAGTAACGATATCAAGGTTTTTGAAATGTGTATCTAATGCAGGGTTGGATTTAGCAGGACGTATATTGGCCCATAAATCATATTTGGTTCTTAAAGTCACATTTAGGGAACGAAACCCTTTTCCAATGGGTGTAGTGATAGGAGATTTTAATAAGACTTTATTTTTTTGAAAGGAATCAAGAGCTTGTTGGGGAATGTATTCCTGGCATTTGTTAAAGACAGCTTCACCAACATCAAAGATTTCATAATCAAGGTCTGCTTTGGCATGATTTAAAATTTCAACTACGGCATCTGTAATTTCAGGGCCGATTCCATCTCCTCTAAATACTGTGATTGTTTTCATAATTATCATCCTCCAATTTCTTAAGCGAACCAACATAAACGTTGGCTGGTCGTATCAGTTTTCGATTTGATTGACGATTTTCTAGATGATGTGCGATCCATCCAGCTGTACGACTGATACAAAATAATGGTGTAAATAGAGATTCGCTGATGCCTAACATAGAATAGGCAAACCCACTGTAGAAATCCACATTGGCGCAGGCAGTTACACCTTTTTCTTTTTTCATAACGTCAATAGCAGCGTTTTCAAAGGCCTCCAAGGTATAGAAAGTATCCAACTGACCTTTTTCTTTGGCCAGTTTTTTACACTCTGCTTTGATGCATTGACATCTAGGATCGCTGATCGTATAGATCGCATGACCGATTCCATAGATCAAGCCACTTTTATCAAAAAAGTCTTTATTAAGTAATTGATAGGCAATGTTTTTCATAAGCTCAGGGTCTCTTGAATGTTTGGTTACTTTAAGGATTTCTTTCATCTGCTGGTAAACTTTTGTGCTGGCTCCACCATGTCTAGGTCCTTTTAAAGAGCCAATTGCAGCACTGATGCATGAATAAATATCAGTTCCAGTACTGGAAATAACGACATTGGCAAATGTAGAATTATTTCCACCACCATGATCAGCGTGCAAGACCAAAAGCGTATCCATGACACGAGCTTCCTGATGAGTGTATATATTGGATCCACGAGCCATTACAAGAATATTTTCCGCAAGACTTTTATCGGGCAATGGGTATTCACAGATTTGTTGCCCAGTAAAAAAAGAAAATGTAATTAAAGGAATCTGTGCCAATATGGAGAGTCCTTTAAGCATTCTTTCTTCTAACGTGTCTGAATCTGGATTTGGATCTTGTCCATATAGTTTTAAAACTTCGATTTGTACACCGTTTAAAATGCTGGTGGTTTGATACTTAGGATCAATGTTACAATGATTTCGCTTCTTAAGAAGTTCCTGTGTAAACAAAGATAATTCTTCTGCATTCGGAAGTTTTCCATAGATCAATAAAAAAGCAATTCTTTCATAGTTGCCTAATTGGGCAAAGTTAGAATCATTGATCAAATCTTGGACGGAATAGCCACGATAGATTAGTTTTCCATCAACATTGATCTTTTTTCCATGGATGTATTGATAACCGACAACGTCACAGATCTTAGTCAATCCAACTTTGACTCCCGTTCCATTATCGTTTCTCAAACCTGCTTTTACACGATATCTAGGGTATAAAGAAGCATCGATATAATTCTCTTTTTCACTTTCCATATATATAGTTTTCAAAGTTTTCATAGTATTACCTTTCATTTTGTTTCATTATTATATCATAAACTTTCAAATTGTTACATTTTTTGTTATAATTAACGACATTAGGAGGAATGCTCATGAATTTAACACAAAAAATCATTAAAGAACATTTGATAAAAGGAACTTTAGAGCCAGGTAGTCCAATTGAAATTAAAATGGATCAGACATTGACGCAGGATGCGACTGGTACCATGGCATATATGCAGTTAGAAGCTATGGGGATAAAAAGAGTTAAGACAGAGATATCGGTCTCGTATGTTGATCATAACACGCTACAGAATGGATATATGAATGCGGATGATCACGCCTATCTTCAAAGTGTAGCCGCCAAATATGGAGTATATTTTTCTCGTCCAGGAAATGGGATTTGTCATCAGGTGCACTTAGAGCGATTTGCTAAACCATCGAAAACGTTAATAGGATCGGATTCACATACACCAACAAGTGGCGCCATGGGATGCTTAGCGATAGGGGCAGGTGGTTTGGATGTTGCCAAGGCAATGGCAGGAATCGGATATCGTCTAACAATGCCAAAAGTTGTCCAGGTCAATCTTCATGGAAAACTTTCTCATGGAGTATCCAGCAAAGATATTATTTTAGAATTGCTAAAAAGATTAAGTGTTAAAGGTGGAGTATCTAAAGTTTTTGAATATACCGGAGAAGGTGTTAAAGACCTATCGGTTTATCAAAGAGCAACGATTACAAATATGGGAGCTGAATTAGGGGCTACAACTTCTATCTTTCCAAGTGATGAAATCACACTTGCTTTTTTAAAACAACAAAATAGAGAAGAGGATTATATTGAACTAAAAGCCGATGAGGATGCGACTTATGATGAGTATATTGATATTGATCTATCTTCATTAAGACCGATGGCTGCATGCCCAGATTCTCCAGACGCGATTAAAAACATCAGCGAATTAAAAGGTATTAAAATCGATCAGGTAGCGATTGGTTCATGTACCAATTCTGGATATGAAGATTTGATGAAAGCAGCTACAATTTTGAAAGGAAAAACGATTGCCCCAAATGTAAGCCTGGTTGTTTCTCCTGGATCACGTCAAGTCATGATGAAATTGATTCAAAATGGAGCTCTAGCTACTTTTATTCAAGCCGGAGCTAGAATCTTAGAGTGTGCTTGTGGTCCTTGTATCGGCATGGGACAATCGCCTAAAAGTGATGGTATTTCATTGAGAACGTTTAATCGTAATTTTTATGGACGTTCTGGAACATTAAGTGCTGGCATTTATTTGGTATCTCCAGAAGTTGCAGCGGCAAGTGCTATTGAGGGGAAATTTGTTGATCCAACCGAATTGGATTATGATGATACATTTGAAAAAGAACCTGTTTATATCGATGACAGTATGATCATAGCTCCAGTAGAAAATACAGACGATATAGAAATCATTCGTGGACCTAATATAAAACCGCTGCCAATCAATGATAGGATGGATCAGATCATTGATAAAAAAGTGATCGTAAAATTACCGAATAATATAACGACAGACCATATTGCACCTGCTGGTGCTGAAGTTTTGCCATATCGTTCGAATATTGAGAAACTTTCTACATTTGTCTTTAAGAATAATAAACCACATTTTGCTGAAATATGTAAAGAAAATCATGGTGGGATCATTGTGGCTGGAGAAAACTACGGACAAGGATCTTCTAGAGAGCATGCGGCTTTAGCTCCAATGTATTTACAGATCAAAGCGGTTATCGCAAAATCATTCGCCCGTATACATTTGGCAAATTTAATTAATTTTGGAATCCTTCCACTTGTTTTTAAAGATAAGGAAGACTATGACTTCATTGATGAAATGGATGAATTAATGATTGAAGATACTTCAAAATTATATGAAACAGATGAAATCAAAGTTTATGATAAAACCAAAGATAAATATTTTACAGCCTTAACTTCTCTTTCAAACGAAGATGTAGATATCTTAATGGCTGGTGGAGCGTTAAATTATATAAAAGACCAACAATAAAAGAGCTGGATTCCAGCTCTTTATTCGTATATATCAAAATAATCTTGATAGATATCGAAGTTTTCATCTGAATGGATCTTTGCGGCAAAGAAAGCATTTTTATCATTTAAAACTTCACGGGATACGTTGGTGATCGGTTCTTTGAATTTATAGATTCCATCCTCGTTTACACGCCAAATGTTTTCATTATGGTGTGTAGCAGGTGAGAATTTTTTTAACATAGTTGCGATTGCAAGTTCTTCTGGATACATACACATCTTAAAATTATTGGAACAATAGGCAAGGTTTTCTGCTAAGGCAGTAGCACTTTCGTGTCTTAATACAAACCATGGATAACTCAATACTAGAACATCATCCAATTTCTTCTGCTTGAAATTATGAATGACACCAGCTGTAAACTTGTTCATACCTTGAATGATCTTTGATTTTTGAAAGTCCATTGAATTTGTAAAGAATGCATACTCTTCAAATCGAGTCATAAGTTCTGGATCTTCTTCACTTGTTTTTTCAACATAGTAGATATCCTGTTCAGGATATTTGTTTAGATAGTCTTCCAAATCCTTTTTCTTAGTAATAGGGATCATCCCATCTGTCAAATTAATGAAGGCATCATACTTAAATCCGTTTTCCTCTTCTTCCTCTAGAGCATCTGCGATGGAAATGATCATACCGCGTGGTAACGATAGATCTCCAGGCAAGGCAGCTTCCTGCTTATGGACTAAGTGCATGCTTGGTTCATTACCATAGGCAAGCATGAGCTCATCTCTTAAATCGTCATCATTCACGATGACATAACAATCATCACCGGCTTCTAAGATTGTATCTAGATTTTCTGTGATTTCATCATAATTTTTTTTCATATAATGTATCAAATATGCTATTTTCATGGTTTTCCTCCATTTTGAATTTTGTCTTCAGTAAAACAAGTATAACATATTTTATAGAAGTTGACTTAATATACTTGTACCAATTGTGTTATCGGGCATAGAGAATCCAAAGTTATCCAGGATCGTAGCTCCAATTGTCGCAAAATTGTTTTGGTCTTCTAATTGCTTTGATTCTTTGAAACGTTTGGAATATATCATCAAAGGTACGATTTCTTTTGTATGGTCACTTCCTTTGTGAGTTGGATCATTACCATGATCGGCTGTGACAATCAGAAGATCATTTTGTGTAAGCTGATTGATCAAGGTCTTTAAGTTTTTATCAAATGCTTCAAGTTCTTTGCCATAACCTATAGGATTTCTTCGATGTCCCCATTTCGCATCAAAATCAACCAGGTTACAAAAACATAATCCTGTAAAGTCTTTTTTTGTCAGTTCGATCGTTTGTTGCATGCCATGGATACTGGAATCTGAATGTAAGCTTTCAGAAATGCCCTGACCATTAAATATGTCACTGATTTTACCAATACCAATTACATCCAGCTTGTTTTCCTTTAGAACATCTAAACAAGTTTTATGAGGTGGTCGCAACGCATAATCTTTACGATTGGAAGTACGAATATATTGCCCGTTTTGGATGATATAAGGCCTTGCGATCACACGTCCAACCTTCCATTCAGGGCGCATCGTCAGTTCTCGAGCAATCTGGCAACAGCGGTAGAGTTCATCGAGTCCCATGATTTCTTCATTGCCACAAATTTGTAATACAGAATCCGCACTGGTATATACGATCATTTTTTTTGAATGGCTCATAGTTTCCTGTGGTGCCAGTTCTTTTAGAATTTCGGTTCCACTAGCTGCCTTGTTTCCGATGATTTCATGTCCGGTCTGTTTTTCTAACTCCTGGATCAGTTCAAAAGGGAATCCGGTTTCAGTAAATGTAATGAAAGGTTTATCCAAATAGATGCCCATCATTTCCCAATGACCGGTAATCGTATCTTTTCCAACACTGGCTTCAAACATTCTTCCGTAATAACCTGTCGGTTCTGAATCTGTTTTGGCGTGGATCGTTGGATGTAACTGGCCTAAACCAAGTTTCATCATCGTATCGATGTGAAATGGATTCATGATCAGATCAATGTTTCCAAATGTGTCTGCACCTTCATCGCCATATTCTTTGGCATTTGGCATTGCGCCAATGCCAAACGAATCGACAATGATCAAAAAAATTCGTTTAAATTGAGTCATGTCATTATTATATAAAAAAACTGTGAGTTATTCACCCACAGTTTCCAAAATTGTTTTTTCTAACGCTTTTGCGGCCAAAAGACAAGTGTTTAAACACTTTGTTTCTTTGGTATGATGAATGGGTTTTACATGGGCGCAGTCCATGTTTCCAAGCTCTTCTTTAAAGTTGCGAACACATTTTTGTGTATAGGGCCTAATTTCATCCAACTGGTCGTGTGCTTTTGTCTTTATGACCATTTTTGATAAAGCAGCTACACTACCTACAAGAGCTCCACATGTAGAGCCAACAAACATACCTCCACCAAAGCCGGCAATCATTTTCATGTCTTCATCATGAAGATCAAGATGATAATATTCATTGGCAGCACGAATGAGTGTTTCAGAACAGTTATATCCAGATGAATAATATTTTTCAACTAAGGTTTGAAATTCTGTCATATTAACGATCCCACCCGAAATCTTTTAAGATTTCTTCTATGTTTTCTTTGAATGTACCAAAAGTGATACCAAGATTTTCTAATTTTGAAGAGTCAAGACGATAGTCTCTGAAACGTTCACTATACCTTTCTTTATTAGGAAGGATGTATTTTGCGATTGCCTCATCGCTTGCCTTAAGTTCTTTGGCGATATAAACTGCCGTTTCATATGTCGTCATCTCGTTTTTGCTGGCGACATGATAAGTGCCTGTATCTAATGTAGTGATCTTTTCAAATTGTTGAGCCAATTTTTTAGCATATGTCATGCATCTTCTTTCATTGCATGTAAACAATGTTGGTGTTTGATGCAACAATGCATTCATAACGTTTTTAATGATACTTGGGCTGGCTTTGACTTTATCAAAGCTTAATCCCATCATCCAGGAAAAACGTAAGATCAAATAGTCATCCAATTGTTCATGGATCAGATCTTCACATTCGATCTTGTTTTTACCATATACCGTTACAGCGCTGACGGATTCTTCTTCATTAAAAGGTCCATGGTTTTCTTTACCATTAAATACTTGTTCCGTTGAACAGAAAATCAAACGGGCCTGATTTTTTTTGCAGGCTTCAATGATCTTTTGTGTGGATTCCACATTGATCTTATGTGCTAATTCCGGATTTTCTTCACATACAGCTGTTGTTGCATTAGCGGCTGTGTGAAAACAGATGTCAAATTGTTTATTTTTTAAGAAAGCTTCGACTTCTTCTGGTTTGCTTAGATCGGCATCTTTTCTTGTCATCGTTATCCAGTTGAATTTATGATGGTTTTCTTTACGAACATAGCTTGCGATATAACCATTCGCTCCGGTTACTAAGATTGTTTTCATTTGTTTTCTCCTTTAACTGGTTGACTTAATAACACGTGTGCACCTTTTTGTAAGGTGATTTCTTTAGCGTTTGCCGGTACAAACATACTATCATAACGTGGTAGTGTGATGGTCGTACCATTCCATATGATATCTGTATCTTCATCCACATTGGTCAAGATTACAAAATGTGTATCACTTGTAATTGTCTGATTTTCTGTAGCAAAGATTTCATCGACAGTAAAGAATGGAGTATCGCCAATTCTTCGTGTTTCTTCTTTCGCTTCTTCAAAATGAGGCTGTAAAGCAAAATTTGTTACATCAAATGATTCTTTTAAATGCAGTGGTCTTGAGTTGCCATTGGCATCTTTTCGATTGTAGTCATAAAAACGATATGTTGTATTGGAATTTGTTCCTACTTCAATGGCCCAGATATCTTTTCCAAGAGCGTGCAACATACCAGCTGGGATGGTTATATAGTCACCTTTTTTAACCGGCCATTTTTGAAGATATTGTTCTAATGTATTATCCTCTAAGGCTTTTTTGATTATATTGGCATCATCCACATTTGTTCCAGCAACCAATGTAGCACCTGGTTTAGCATCAATGATATACCAGCTTTCATATTTACCAAAATCATTGGAATGCTTTTTTGCGTATTCATCTTCTGGATGTACTTGAATGCTCAAGGCATCTTCTGTATCTAAATAGGCCAGGCGCAGCATTTCATGAAGTGTATATCCTTTTCCTAACATTCCTTCCATATCCTGATCGATCAATTCTTGTAGAGTTGTTTCTTCAGGCAGGTTGGTAATTTTATTTGTACAGTAAGGATGAGCTGAAACTTCCCACCATGTTCCGTATTTTCTATCGTAGTTACGATGTTTGCTGAGATGATCAGACCCCCATATTGTATAGTCTGGGATTGGTTTCAATAATAATGGCTTCATTTTATTCACCTTCAAATTCTTTTAAGATATTTAGAGAAGAACTCGTTCCAATGCGGGTAGCTCCTGCTTCAATCATTTCTTTACAAGTTTTCCAGTCGCGGATTCCTCCTGCAGCTTTTACTTGAACTTCACCATCTACAGCTTCAACCATGATCTTAACATCTTCTACTGTAGCTCCACCAGTTCCAAAACCTGTGCTTGTTTTGATAAAGTCTGGTTTTACTTCTTTGGCGATCAAAGCTAGTTGGCGAATTTCATCTTTTGTCAAATAGCAGTTCTCAAAAATAACTTTTAATAAAACCTGTCCTTCTGTACAGATTTTTTTGAATTCTTCCATTTCATGACGAATAAAGTCCCAATCATGCATCTTAGCTTTACTGATGTTGATTACATAATCAATTTCATCAGCGCCCTGTTCAATGGCCCATTTGCATTCAAATAGTTTTGTATCCAGTCCGCACTGTCCTAATGGGAATCCAATAGCAGCACCTACATGAACATCGGTTCCTTGTAATTGTTCTTTACAGAATTTAGTCCATTCTGTGTTAATAGCGACCATGGCAGCTCCAATTGTCTTTGCTTCCGTACATAGTTTTTCTAAGTCGGCATTGGTTGCATATGCCTTTAAAAAAGTATGGTCAAAATATTTTGCAAGTGATTGTTTTGTTAAGTTTTCTGTTTTCATCACATTCTCCTCCTATTGATAATTTTAATAGAATTAATTCGTAAATTCAAGCAATGTTATAACATTTAAATCATAAAAAGTATGCTATACTGTCGAGGGTGATGAAATATGACAACTTTAGATAGAAGCATAGAATTTAAAAAAGTTTTAATGGTAATTACAAGAAAAACGATAAAGAGAGAGACTCCATTAAAAGAAGGATACAGATATACACCTTTTAGCAAAGAACTTTTAGATTCATGGTGCAGGCTTCATGTAAAAACAGGCTTATTTGAAACGATGAAACAGGCAAAGAATAAATTAGATGAGATGTTACAACAAGATGAAGACTTCTTTAAAGAGAACTTTCTTTTTGTGGTAAATGAAGCCAATGAACTAGTAGCCAGTGCTGGATTATGGACAGGAAAAGATTTTGATGGAAATCGTCTTCGTTTGCATTACATATCCGTTGATCCAAACGAGCAGCATAATGGAATTGCGCATGCGATGATTTCACGTTTATGCATCAAGTATGATTCGATTCCAGGTAAGTATCCATTGTATTTAGCAACACAGAGTCAGTCTTATGGTGCGATTGCTCTGTATAGTCGAATGGGATTTACACCTTACTTAGGTGAGTATAATGGATGTTCTCAAGAAAAAAATGAAGCGGCATGGGAATATACAACAGAAATTTTAAGAGAAAAGGTTAAATAATAGGGAAGAAAGGTTACTTTTAGCAGTTATATCTTGACTCTGCTAAAGAGTTGCGTTATACTAGCATACGCAAGGCTAGAGTGCTAAAAGGAGTGATATTATGGCCAGAAAAAAACAATTTAAGGCTGAATCAAAACGATTATTAGATTTAATGATCAATTCAATTTATACGCATAAGGAAATCTTCTTGCGTGAGTTGGTTTCTAATGCAAGTGATGCGATCGATAAATATTATTATTCAAATGCCGGACATGTAGATCCATCTACATTTGAAATTCGTATTGAACCAAATAAAGAAGCTCGTACATTAACTATTTCAGATACTGGTATTGGTATGTCTAAAGAAGAATTGGAAGAAAATCTAGGTACCATTGCCAAGAGTGGGTCTTTGGCATTCAAAGAACAAATGGAAAACAACAAAGAACATGAAAATGATGTGGATATCATTGGTCAGTTTGGTGTTGGGTTCTACAGTGCATTCATGGTTGCCAAAGAGTTATGCGTAATTTCTAAAAAAGATGGCAGTGATGAAGCTTATAAATGGATCAGTGATGGTGATTCAGGATATACGATTGAACCAGCTGAAAAAGAAACAACAGGTACTACAATTATCTTGACTTTAAAAGATGATACTGAAAATGACGATTATTCTAAATATTTGGAAACATATACACTTAAAGATTTGATCAAAAAATATTCAGATTATATCCGTTACCCAATTAAGATGAATGTTGAAACCAGCAAGATCAAAGAGGAAACAAAAGATTCTGATAAACCAGAATATGAAACTGTTATTGAAGATCAGACTTTGAATTCCATGGTTCCATTATGGAAACGTCAAAAATCTAAAATAACCGATGAGGAATACAATCAATTCTATAAGGATCATTTCTATGATTATGCGGATCCAAAACGAGTGATTCATTTTAGCGTTGAAGGAAATGTCAGCTTTACTGCTTTATTGTATATTCCAAGTCATGTACCACAAGGCTTCTATCATCAGGACTATAAGAAAGGTCTTCAGTTGTATTGCCGTGGTGTATTTATCATGGATCATGCAGAGGAATTGTTGCCAGATTACTTGCGCTTTGTCAAAGGTTTAGTGGATTCCCAAGATCTTTCATTAAATATCTCTCGTGAAATGTTACAGCATGATCATCAGTTAAAGGCGATTGCTTCTCGAATCGAAAAGAAGATATTAAGCGAATTAACAAACATGTTGACAAAAGAACGAGAAACATATGAAGAATTCTGGAAGGAATTTGGTCTAAACATCAAATTTGGTGTATATAACAACTACGGAATGGATAAAGATAAACTTCAAGATTTATTATTGTTCTATTCCAGTAAAGACCAAAAACTTGTTACATTAAATGAGTATGTAAATCGCATGAAGGAAGACCAGAAGGACATCTATTTTGTTTCTGGATCAGATGTGAATTTGATCGATAAGTTACCAATTGTTCAAACATTGAAAAAGAAAGATTACGAAGTTCTATATTTAACAGATGAAGTTGATGAATTTGTTATGCAGACATTGATGACATATCGTGACAAGACATTTAGAAATGCAGCTCAAGGAGACTTGGATCTTGATTCTGAAGAAGAAAAACAAGAATTGGAAAAAGCTAAAGAAGATAATAAAGAACTATTGAAATTCATGAAAGAGTCGTTGCATGATCAAGTTGCAGAAGTAAAACTCTCCAATCGTTTGATCGATGATCCAGTATGTTTGACTGCTGGAGAAGGCTTATCTTTTGAAATGGAAAAAGTCTTTGCGAATATGCCAAAGGATAATCCAATGATGCCAATGAAGGCTACACGTATTCTTGAAATCAATCCAAATCATCCGATTTTTGAAACATTGAAAGAAGCATTTAATTCAAATAAAGATAAGGTTGCAGAAATTGCCGATGTTTTATATAATCAGGCTCTATTGATCGAAGGATTCAAGATTGAAGACCCAATTGCATACTCTAGAAAGATCTGTGAATTATTAGTAAAATAGCCGGAATGTATTCTCCGGTTTTTTTGTTATAATTTAGAAAAGGAAACATATATGATTATTCGAAAATATCAAAGTTTAGATTGTGAAGAAATGGCACAGTTATTTTATGATACTGTTCATACGATAAATAGAAAAGATTATTCTAAAGAGCAGTTGGATGTCTGGGCAGATGGAAAGGTTGATATAGAATCTTGGAATCAACGTTATTTATCATCACACACACTTGTTGCGATAGAAGATAAAAGGATCGTTGGTTTTGGAAATATCGATGATCAAGGCTATCTAGATATGTTATATGTGCATAAAGAGTATCAAAATAACCAAATTGCGACCAAGCTCTGCAATCAATTAGAAAAGTTTGTAACAGGTAAGATCACAACATATGCTTCCATAAGCGCAAAAGTTTTTTTTGAAAAAAGAGGGTATAGAGTCATTAGGGAAAACGAAGTGATTCGAAAAGGAATCACGTTGACAAATTATTTAATGGAAAAAGAATGAGCATATACATGTTCATTCATCATAATAAGGTTTATACTTAAGTTAAGGAGATGATGATCATGAAAAAAATATTATTTATTGTTGGATCATTGCGCAGGCATTCATTTAATGCTCAATTAGCCAGGTATGTAGAAGATAAAATTAAGGACAAAGTTGAAGTATCATATTTGCAGTATCGAGATATTCCTTATATGAATGAAGATTTAGAAAACCCAGAACCGGTAGATATTCGAAGAATTAAGAAAGAAGTTATGGAAGCAGACGGGGTTTGGATCTTTACTCCTGAATATAATGGATTTATTCCTGGTGTTTTGAAAAATCTTCTAGACTGGTTGTCAAGAAGAATCGATCTACAAGCTGAATGGAATCAGACAGCTCTTGCCAATAAACCTGTTACATATTCTGGTGCTGCCGGTAAAAGTGGCTCTGCAAAGGCACAAGCTCAGCTGGAAGTTTTATTACCGTTTATCTTAATGGATGTTGTTAATAAACATACCGCAAAGGTTCAAATCAAACCAGAAGATCATAAAACGCAGATCTTGACGTTAAATAAAGAAGAAGAGGAAATGATTGATTTTCAGATCAATGATTTCTTATCTCATTTAAATGTGCAGAATTAATATTCTGCATTTTTTCTTGTGTATCCTTTAAGTTTTAAATATACTAAGTTCATGGTAAAAAATATTATATTTGATATCGGCAATGTTCTTGCAACATTCAAACCAAAAGATTTTTTAATGGATCTTTTTAAGGATCCTACACTTGTGGATCAATTTTTCGAAGTGTTCTTTACAAAACTTTGGCATGAATATGATCAAGGATTATATACTAAAGAACAGATGGTACAAAAAGGTTTACAGAAGATGCCGGATCAAAAGGAAAAAATTAATAAAATGATGGATGTATGGACATCATATGTCGTTGGGATTCAAGAAAATCTTGATTTGATCCAAATTTATCAAAAAAAGGGATATGAAGTTTTTATTCTTTCGAATCTTCCAGAAGATTCATATGTTTACTTGAAAGAACATTATGATTTTATAAATCAAGTTGATGGGGGAATCTATTCATATCAACTTAAATTAATCAAACCGGATGTTAAGATCTTTGAAGCTTTGTTGGATCAATATAATCTTAAAGCCAATGAATGTATCTTTATAGATGATACTGAAGTAAATATCAGAGCAGCTGAAAAACTAGGTTTTTATACAATTTGGTTAAAAGATCATACACAGCTGGCTACATTGTTAAAGGAGAATTTGAATGAAGTGTAAAGTAGGGAAAATATGTGGAGGATGTGCGTATCTTTCAAAAAGTATGGAAGAACAGGCATCCATTAAGAAAGCTCAGGTTGAAGAACTGGCTCAAAGAAATCATCTTAAATTAAGAGTAGGGGATGTCTTAACCGCAAAAAATACGACGCATTATAGAAATAAGGTGATTGTTGGCTTTGCGAAGAATAAAGGCAAGGTTTATTCTGGCTTATATGCTGCCAAATCGCATCGTGTAGTGGCTTGTCAAAACTGTATGATGCATCCTGATATAGTGAATAAAATCATTGTTAAGATCGAAGAATTGGTTAGTTCAATGAAAATTGAATTATATAATGAAAAAACACGCACAGGTTTATTGAGACATGTATTGATTCGCTATGCTCATAAGACAGATGAAGTGATGGTTGTCTTTGTCACCAGCAAGAAGATGTTTCCTTCTAGAAGAAATCTTGTCAATGCGCTCGTAAAGGAATTTAAAGAAATCAAAACGATCGTACAAAATGTAAATCCAAGAAATACAAGTATAGTCCAACAAGATGAAACGATCTTTTTATATGGGGATGGAATGATTACAGATGAATTATGTGGTTTAAAGATTTCTTTCTCAAATCGATCTTTTTATCAAATTCATTCGGAACAGTGTGAAGTACTTTACGATATGGCTCGAAAAATGTGTGATTTAAAAAAGACAGACACAGTATTGGATACATATTGCGGTGTTGGTACGATCGGATTGACCTTGGCATCTAGTTGTAAGAATGTTACTGGTGTAGAAATAAATCCTGAAGCTATTGAAAACGCTAAATTGAATGCGAAACAGAACAATATCAAGAATGCCAAATTTATCTCTATGGATTCGACAAGATACATGATGGAAGCAAAGAAATTTAGAAACCATTATGATGTGATTATTTTAGATCCACCTAGAGCTGGTACAACAAAAGAGTTTATTGAAGCATCTACCTCTCTTCAGCCAAAGAAGATCTTGTATATCTCTTGTGATCCAAAAACAATGATGCGTGATCTAGTCATGTTTAGACAAAAAGGATATATGACAAATAAGATTGAGCTTGTGGATATGTTCCCGTTTACTGAACATATTGAAAGCATCTGTGTTTTAACGAAAAGAGAAACAGGAAATACAAATAAAAAGAATTATAAAAGATAGAATATAAATTGTTTAAAAATGATAAAAATCTCATATTACAGATAAAGTCTCGATAGAAATATTCTTCATCTGTATATGAGATTTTTTTTGCTGTAGGAAAAAAACAAACTATTGATTGATGATTTTCAATGATTATAAATCGGAGACAAGATAGCTAATTCTTTTTTTATCCTTTGGGTTCTTTTTAAAAATAAGTTTTGAATTTTCATTGATATAATCATAAATATTTGCGGTTGTTTTATAATTTTTTATTAAAGCAACAATATTATTTATATCACTGGTTTTATATAGTGAAAAAGTAAATGATTGTTTTATTTACGTCAAGAATTAAAAAGACACATTTCTATTATGCCGAATGTATCTTTTTTTTACTATTTCATTTGATTTTGTAATTGTTCTAGGAAAAGGGTAGCACTTTTTGACAAGATTTGATTTTTCTTCCAAATCAAATACATATTAGCTTGTATTTCTGGTTCAATAGGTCTAAAACAAAGAACGCTTTCTAAGCTTGTATTGACAAGATTGTCAAATCCCAAGGCATAACCTACATTCTCTTTGACAAGAATAGCTGCATTATAGATTAGATCAAAAGTTGCAACAATATTAAGTCTACTTTCGTTTTGATTTAACCAGTGTGCCATTTTGTTAAAACCTCTTTGGCGAGAAACTAGAAGAGGAATATCGTAAAGATCATCAAGATGAATTGATTTTTTAGAAACAAATGGAGAGTCCTTACGCATGATCAATCCCCATCGATCATGAAAAGGTATATTTATAGAATTGTATTTTGAAATATCTAAATCTTGCACTATGACCGCAAAGTCTAACAATCCCTTATCTAATTGATCGCATACACTTGTGGCATTTCCACTATACATATTTAATTGGATGTTTGGATATTCCTTTAAAAGATTCTTTGCGGTTTTGGCAATGTATGTAATTCCTTTTGATTCAGCACATCCTAGATCGACATGGCCACCAGTAAAATCGTGCATAGCTTTAAATTCGTTGGTTGTTTTATCAACCATATTTAAAATATCATCTGTTCTTTTAGACAATAATTTACCTTCGTTAGTTAGCTGAATATTATGACTGCTTCGAACGAATAGCTGTTGTCCTAATTCTTCTTCCAGGCTTTTTAATTGTCTAGAAAGAGTGGGTTGGGTAATATGCAGATTTTCTGCTGCTTTGGTAATATTTTGTTCTTTTGCTACTTCTTGAAAATATTTTAATACTCTAAGTTCCATATGTCCTCCTGTTTATCTTTATTTTACGTGGGATAGAAATGCTTATCAAGCATAAGATGTTATGTGATATAAGTATTATACTTTATAAAAAAGAATCCTATAATTAAGATAGGAGGTTAAAAATGAGCAAAAATATTTTGATTATATCAACCAGTCCAAGATTCAACAGCAACTCAGATCTTCTGGCACAAAGTTTTGAAAAGGGTGCACTAGAAGCAGGACATCTTGTTGAAAGAGTTACACTTAGAGATAAGACGATTCAATTTTGTAAAGGATGTTTATCTTGTGTTAAAACACAAAAATGTGTGATCCAGGATGATGTTAATGAAATCGTTGAGAAGATGAAAGAGGCGAATGTTCTTGTTTTTTCAACACCAATCTACTATTACGAAATGTGCGGCCAGATGAAAACATTATTAGATCGAGCCAATCCATTATTTAATGCGGACTATAAATTTAGAGATATTTATTTTATTGCATCGGCTGCAGAAGATGGAGATCATGTATGGGCAAAAGCTGTGAATGGTTTAGAAGGATGGATCGATTGTTTTGAAAAATCACATCTTTCAGGTGTTGTATTTGCTGGTGGAGTGACAGATCCAGGTGAGATACAAGGCCATGAATCTTTGAAAAGAGCATTTGAAATGGGAAAGAATATCCAGTAAGAAAGAAGGTATAGTATGAAAACAATGGATAAAAAAGTTTTTGATGAACAGAATGTATTTGGATTAGGTCAGCCAAACGATGCGTTTGCACAATATTTTATTGGGAATTCATATTTAAATGGATTAACAAATTCAAAAGAATGTGGTCTTGCTTTGGCAAATGTTACTTTTGAACCAGGATGCAGAAATAATTGGCATATCCATCATGCGACAAGTGGTGGAGGTCAGATTTTAATCTGTACTGCAGGAGAAGGTTGGTACCAGGAAGAAGGCAAAGATCCAGTTGAATTAAAACCTGGAGTTGTTGTAGTGATCCCACCAGAAGTAAAACATTGGCATGGAGCAAAAAAAGATAGTTGGTTCAGTCATATCGCCTTTGAAGCACCAGGAGAAAATACTTCAAATGAATGGTGCGAACCAGTGGATGACGAAACTTATCTAGCATTATAAGTGATGAAAAAAGTCAGGTTTCTGGCTTTTTTTTCATTACGAAAAAAGAGCAATTTTTGTAGAAAAATATATTTATATTTTACGTAGATTTTTCGTCATTATGTTTCATATTGTGATAAAATATGTATATTGCAGTGCATAGTTGGAGGTAAGTATTATGTATGAAGATAATGATAATTTGTATTTAGTAAGTGATATGGATGAGGATATCAAAAAACGTAAAGAACTCATCGAAGAAGCTAAAAATATCAATGCCGATAAAAATTGGAATGAAATCTATCGTCAGATTTCTGATTTAAGAAGAAAATGGAGACGAATCTCAAGTTGGGAATCAGCTTATGAAGATTCTCTGAATGAAGAATTTGAATCTTATATTGATGCGTTGTACGCAAAACGTAATGAAGTATATAAAAATGCTTCTGGAATCAAAGAGGAGTTAATCGCTCAAGCAAAGAAAGTAGCTGCATCTAATGATCTTAAACATGCTACTGAAGAAATGAATGAGTTGATGAATCAGTGGAAACAAGCTGGTTCTGCAGGTAAAGACGATGATGCTCTTTGGGAAAGTTTCAACCAGATCCGTCAGAGTTTTTTTGATAAAAAACACGAACAATGGGAACAGCTGCAGACTAAGTTCTCTGATGCTGCAGCTGCTAAACAAGATTTGATCCAGCAGGCAAAAGAGCTTGCAAATTCTGAAGAATGGCAAAAGACATCTACTAAGTTTAAAGAATTGATGGATGCCTGGAAAGCTGCAGGAAGCGCAGGAAGAGAAAAAGAAGATGATTTATGGAATGAGTTTAATGAATACCGTCAAACATTCTATAAAGCTCGTAATGCGTATTATGAAAAGCTTCATATCCTTCAAGATCAAAACCTAGAAGCTAAAAATGAGTTAATTGCTCGAGCTAAAGCTATTAATGAAACGAAATCTTATTCAAGAGAAAATACAAAACAAATGAAAGAACTTGGTGTTGAATGGAAGAAAATCGGTTCTTGTCGAAAAGAAAAAGAAGAAGCGGTTTGGAAAAACTTCAAGGAACAAATGGATCAGTATTTTGATGGCTTAAGACAGGCTAATGAACAAAAACATCTTCAATGGAAACAAAGAATGATGGAAGTTCGTACAAGAAAAGACGAATTGATGCAGGAATAAAAACGTCAGATCAAACGCATGCAGGAAGATATCGGTAATGTTCTTGGAGAAAGAGCAATTAGTGAATTAGAACAAAGAATCGAAGATAAGAAAAAATTTATCGAAGAACTTGAAGCTCAAATCAAAGATATTGACTCTCAATTAGCTGAATAAAAAAATGAGGATTATTCCTCATTTTTTTTGACGATTTCAAGATAATCTCTCTCTTTGCTTTTTTGTCTTGGAACAAATAAAGCGGCAATATTTTTCTTATCTTGGTTTTTAGTATAAAAGAACCCAAATATTGAGAAGATAATTGCGCCTATGAAGTTAACAAATAAATCTTCCATCGTATCAATTAAACCGATGTCTAGATATCCATTGATATTCAATGCCTGCCCATCAATCATTACATTTTTTATGTCGGAAATAGATGTCATAGCACCACTTGGATCGATGGAAACAGAATTAATTGTATGAATGATCGTATCTTTTTGTGTGTCCATCGCAAAAAATGTGTCCATTGAAAATTCAAAGAATTCCCAGATGACACCGATTGTCATAGAAAAACTGAAAGCTACGATACAGATAAAAATTGGTGATAATTCAAATTTTGCTTTTTTGGATTTATTTAAAATATCAACTAGGGAATATCCAATGGCAGCAGCCAAGAATCCATTCATTGTATGCAGCATTGTATCCCAATTGCTATATTTTAGGTAAAAATCATCAATTTCACCTAAAATTTCTGCAGCGAATATAAATAAAAGAATTATGATTTCCAATGTAATCGGCAATTCGATCTTAAATGTCATTTGAACAACACTTGGTACGATCAATAACAGTAAAGTTAAAAGGGCATAGAAAACATTTTCCCAGTTTTGATTAAATATTTGAAGAATCAAAACAAGGATGACCAATAGCCGTAAAACCATGTATACAAGAAAAGAACTTCTGTGTTCTCTTAACTCCATAGAGAGAGCTTCTTTATATTGTTTTATAAATTTCATATATCTTTTCTCCTAATAATAGTACCTATAATACACTAAAATGTTTTAAAAATCATTATTTTTGAATCATTAAATGTTATGGTAAAATTAAGATGTTTTGGAGATGACGATATGAACAAGGATTTAATTAAATATGCATTCATGCAGACTCTTCCTATCATGGCAGGTTATTTAGTTTTAGGAATGGGTTTTGGTATTCTTCTATATGATCATGGCTATTCTGTATTATGGGCCATTTTGATGAGTATTACCATCTATGCAGGAAGCATGCAATATGTAGCAATTGATTTGATAAGTTCAGGTGCCTCAATCTTAACAACTTTATTAATGACATTGATGGTAAATGCAAGACATCTATTCTATGGGATTTCAATGGTTGATAAATATAAAGATACGAAACCATATAAGCCATATTTGATTTATGCACTTACAGATGAGACGTATTCTTTAGTTTGTGATGCTCATATTCCTGAAGGAATGGATATCAATAAATATTATTTTTTAGTTTCATTATTTGATCAATGTTACTGGCTCATAGGAAGTGTTTTAGGATCTTTGATAGGTAGTGCATTTTCTTTTGATACAACAGGTGTGGATTTTTCAATGACCGCTTTATTTGTTGTGATCTTTGTAGAACAATGGGAGAGTGCTGATAATCATATACCAGCAAGTATTGGAATTTTGGTTTCTGTTATCTGTTTGATCGTGTTTGGAGTGGATAGTTTTTTGATTCCAACTATGATCATCATTACGATTTTTTTATTTCTATTGAAAAATAGGATACTAGGAGGTAAGAAAGTATGATTCATTCATTGGTTTTAGTTATCATAATGGGTGTTGTCACAATGATTTTACGATTTTTGCCTTTTCTTGTGTTCTCCAATAATACACCAGGTCCAATCTTATACTTGGGCAAGGTTTTACCGTATTCCATTATGGCGATGCTGGTGGTCTATTGTTTAAGAAATACAGATTTTTTATCAGGTTCACATGGTGTTGCAGAAGTGTCTGCTACTATATTAGTTATTGTATTGCATAAATGGAAACATAATACATTGTTATCTATTCTTTTGGGAACTTTATTTTATATGTTTATGGTACAAGTGATTTTTTGATCATTAATAAAAATCAATAAGAAATGTGATATAATAATAACAGGTGATAATATGTTTGTAGAAGAAAGACAAGCCTTGATTTATGAAGAGCTGCAATCAAATGGCAGGGTTCGCGTTAAAGATTTGAGTAAAAAGTTTAATGTAAGTGAAGATTTGATACGCAAGGATCTTAATGTTCTGGAAAAAGAAGGGAAATTAAGAAAAATTTATGGTGGGGCTGTACTGGCGAAAGAAAATGTGCAAAGAAAACTGGCCTCACAACGTAAGAATATTAACTTAGATGCGAAAAAGAATATTGCCAAGAAGTCAATAAATATCATAGAACCGGGCGATATCATTTTCTTAGATATCTCTACAAGTTCTATAGAGATGGCCAAGCTTTTGATCAACGAACAAAAACCAATGACGGTCATAACAAACATGTTAGAGGTTATTAATATCTTAGTTTCTTCAAATATTAATGTAATTTTTATTGGCGGAGAACTGGATTATGGACACGATGGATTTGTTGGTTCTTTGACAAATCAAATGATTGATGGATTTCGCTTTGACAAGGCTTTCTTAGGGGTTGTAGGCGTTGATATCAATGATAATTCAGTTATGACATATATGCCAGCTGATGCGCAAACGAAAAAATTGGTACTCTCACATTCAAAAGAAACGTATATGTTATGTGAATCGGAAAAATTCAATCAAATTGGAAACTATCAATATGCAAAGATCGATGATTTTTATGGATTGATCTGCGATAAAGATTTATCTTTAGGATTGCATAAAGAATTAAAACAATATGATATTAAGGTGATCGAGTGATCATCTTTTTTTGCACAAAAAAAGTAGACATTTCGTCTACTTTGTCCATTTAGCAAATTCTTCACCTGTTGCTAAAACATAATGTTCGCCTTCAACATGGATTTGTTTTCCTTTGCTATAATCAATTCCACTGGTTGCGTAGTCATAGGAGATAGAAGTACGTGTTTTTTCAACCACTGGATTAGGCTTAGGAATAGCGCTCAATAATGATTTAGTATATGGATGAATTGGATTTTTAAAGATTTCATCTGTTGTACCAGTTTCAACAAGGTGACCTAAGTGCATGACACCAATATGATCTGAGATATATTTAACCATGCTAAGATCATGTGCGATAAATAGGTAAGCACAACCTCTTTCTTTTTGGATCTTCTTCATTAGATTGACAACTTGAGCCTGAATAGAAACATCCAGTGCAGAGATTGCTTCATCGGCAATAACAAGATCCGGGTTCATGATCAAAGCTCTTGCAATACCGATACGTTGTCTTTGTCCACCAGAGAACTGGTGAGGATATCTTGATGCATGTTCTTTAGATAAACCCACCATTTCAAGAATGTCATAGACTTTTTGATTACGTTCTTCAATCGTTTCATAAGAATGATGAATATCTAACCCTTGTGCTACGATATCAATTACTTTTTTTCTTGGATTTAGGCAAGCCATTGGATCTTGGAAGATCATCTGCATTTTAGTATGCAGCATGGCTTCTGTTTCTTTGGACATTTTGTCGGAGATATCTGCTCCATTAAATGTTATTTTCCCACCTGTTGGTTTATATAAACGAATAACACTTCGTCCTGTCGTTGATTTACCTGAACCGGATTCCCCAACAAGACCATATGTTTCTCCTGGATAAATCTTAAATGAAATGCCATCAACTGCTTTAACAGTGAATTTACGACTTACTTTAAAGTACTGTTTTAAATCTTCAACAACAAGGATAGGTTCTTTTGACATGCTATACCCCCTCCTTCTTCATCTTGTCTAATCGTCTTCTTAAAGCTTCCGGCATTTCTACTTTTGGTGCATTTTCATGCATTAACCAGCTAGAAACTTTATGTGTTTTTGAACCTGGAACATAATATGTTGGCGGATCAAGTCTTAGATCAATATTCAAGGCATATTTGTTACGAGGAGCAAATGCATCACCTTTTACTTCGTAAATTAAGTTTGGTGGTGTACCAGGGATCGTATAAAGTTCATCATCGTCTGTGTCTAAATCAGGCATAGCGGATAAAAGACCCCATGTATAAGGATGTCTAGGATCATAGAATATTTCATTGATCGTTCCTGTTTCTACTATTTTTCCAGCATACATAACGTTAACATAATCTGCAACTTTAGCGACGACACCTAAATCGTGTGTAATATAGATTACAGATAAGTTTTTCTTCTTTTGAATTTCCTGGATCAATTCCAAGATCTTAGCTTGAATGGTTACGTCCAATGCTGTTGTAGGTTCGTCGCAAATCAATACATATGGATCACAAGATAGGGCAATGGCAATAACGATACGCTGACGCATACCTCCAGATAACTGGTGTGGATAGTTTTTCATTCTTTTTTCAGCATCTGTAATCCCAACAAGCTCTAACAATTCCAATGCTTTTTGATAAGCTTCCTGTTTGCTTTTTTTATAGTGATACATCATTGGTTCCATGACCTGACGCCCGATTGTCATTGTAGGGTTTAGGGAAGTCATAGGATCTTGGAATACCATGGCGATCTTACGACCACGAATTTCTTTTTGAAGTTCGCGTTCAGACATTTGCACAATGTCTCTTTCTTGTCTTTCGCCAGTATATTCGTCATACCATACATAATCAATCGTTCCGCTGTCAATCGTTCCGTTACTTGCCAAGATGCCCATGATAGCCTTGGTCGTAACAGATTTTCCAGATCCAGATTCACCAACGATTGCGATGGTTTCTCCTTTATAAAGGTCAAGGTTTACACCACGAATTGCCTTTACATTTCCGTTATCAGTTTTAAATGAGATATTTAAATCTCTGATTTTTAAAATTCTTTCTCTATCAGCCATCTATTATCTCTCCTTCATCGTAGGGTCAAGTGCATCGCGTAATCCATCACCAAATAAGTTGAAGCAAAGCATTAATAATGAGAAGATCGCAACTGGAATCAACATGATGTATGGATATACTAAGAATGATTTATAACCATCATTGATCAAAGTTCCTAAACTAGCTTCTGGAATAGGCAAACCTAATCCGATAAAAGACAAGTACGCTTCATAGAAGATAGCATTTGGAATGGACATCATGACCATGATGATCATTTGACTATAAATATTAGGAAGAATTTCTTTAAAGATGATAAAGAAATCTTTAGCACCTAATGTACGTGATGCAAGGACATATTCTTCTTCTTTTACTTTTAAGACCTGAGCACGTGTGATGCGTGACATACCGATCCATTCTGTAAAGGCAAGGGCAATAATAATTGTACCAAGGCTTGGTTTCATGAACATTAATAATATAATAAGAACAACTAGAGTAGGGATCGAGTTAATGATTTCCTGGATTCTTTGCATAATGGAATCGACTTTTCCACCGAAGTAACCAGAAATTAAACCATATGTAACACCGATGACAACATCGATGATAATTGCCGCAACAGCAACGAATAAAGAAATTCTTGTACCATACCATAAGCGAGTCCATAGATCTCGTCCATAAGAGTCGGTTCCAAATAAATGTTCTCCATTAGGAGCAATGTTTTTTAGTGAAGTATTGATTTCGGCATAGTCCCATGAAGAAAACATTGGAGCAAGAATTGCAAACAACGTGATGATCAAAATTAAAATTACAGCAACGACAGCTCCTTTATTTCTGCAGAAGCGTTTTACAGCATCTTTCCATGCGGATGTAGTTGGGATGACTTCATCAATTGTGATATCTCTTTTGTCTCCAACAAATTCAAAATCATTTGGTAAAAATTTATTGTCTTCCATTATCCCTCATCCTTTCCTAAACGAATTCTTGGATCGATGATTCCATATGCGATATCGATAACAAGCATCATAATGATATACATAGCAGCATATAAGAATGCACAAGCCAAAATAATGTTATAATCTGAACTCAAAATACTGTTTACAAGCAATTTTCCTAAACCAGGAACACTACATAACAATTCAACTACCATTGTTCCTGTCATAAGGTTTACCAAGATTGGTCCTAAGATCGTGATAACTGGAATCAAGGCGTTACGTAAAGCATGTGAGAATATTAATGTTTTACGATCAAGACCTTTGGCTTTTGCAAGGATCATATAGTCACTATCAAGCACTTCAATCATTTCAGTTCGAGTAAAACGTGAAACATTAGCTATAACACCTGTGGAAAGGGCAGCCACCGGCATGATGGAAGAATAAATTGGTTGACTGGAACTATATGCTGTAGGTAAAATTCGCAAATAAGATGCAAAGAAAATCAAGATCAATAATGCAAATACGAAAGATGGGATTGAAACACCAATTACGGATAAAGCTGTTGCAAGTGTATCCCAAATTGAGTTTCTATGTAAAGCAGCGAATACACCTAAAGCCATTCCGATGATCGTACCGATGATAACAGCAGCTAAACCATACAGGAATGAGATTTTAGCAGCATTTCCTACCAGAGAAGCAACAGGCATATCTTTATACAAGTTCATAGATACGCCGAAATTACCAGTAAGCATATCTTTTACGTAGATAACAAACTGAGTAAATAAAGGTTTGTCTAATCCGTATTTTGCCTCGATAACTGCTCTTTGTGCTGCACTTAATTTTTCGTTATTGATTGGAGAACCAGGTAAAAAGCGAACCATCAAGAACAATACAACGAGAATTACAAATAAAGTAATAGCTGAAATAATAAGTCGTTTACCTATATATTTCAAAGTCGATTTATTCATATCTTCACTCTCCTTAAAAAAACAAACACAATATAGCGAAAACCATATTGTGTTCATTATAATTTTCATTTACTAACTATTCAGCAATGTCAACATAGTTGAATGTGTAAGGTACACCAACTGGTTTTTGTACTAGGCCAGTAACACTTGTGTCTTGAAGTGTTGAACTTCCTTTTTCAAATACAGGGATGTAGCATAGGTCATCCATCATAATCTTTTCTGCATCGATCATTAACTGCCAACGAGCGTTTACATCTGTTTCAACAGCAACCTGATCCATGATTGAATCGTATTCTGTATTAGACCATTTACCATAGTTGTTTGTATTGTCAGAAATACATAAGTTCAAGTAAGTAGTTGGATCACCATAGTCTGGACCCCAACGAGTACATGCGATATCGAAGTCTTGGTTAGCTTGTTTAGTATAAATTCTATCTTGTTTTGTAGTGGCAACCATTTCGATTTCTAAACCATCTAACTGACTGAATGCATCCTGTAGATATGTTGCTAACTGATCCATTGGAGATTCATCAGTACCGTATAGTAGGCGAAGAGAAATTGTATCTTTTCCTAATTCTTCTTTAGCAGCATCTAAATATTGTTGTGCTTGTTCTAAATCATAAGAAGTATAAGATCCAGCATCTGAACGGAAATCTGTTCCGCTTGGACTTGTAGATAAACCGCTTGGTACAAATCCTGTAGCAACTGTTGAACCATCTTTCAACACATTGTTAACGAAGTCTTCACGATTGATTGCATAAGATAAAGCTTTTCTTAAGTTAAGATTTTGTAAATCAGAGTTACCGAAATTTAACTGTAGATAGAATAGGTAACCTTCTTTAATGCTCTTATAAGATTCAGAATCTTTATATTTGTCAACCAATTCAGAGTTGATCAAAGCAAACTGTGTTTCGCCATTATCGAATGCTGTAGCAGCAACTTCTGGTTCCTGAACTAAGTTAAGAACTAAGTTATCAAGTTTTACAGCATCGGCATTCCAGTAGTTTTCATTTTTAGAGAAAGTTGCCTGTCTTCCTGGTTCCCAAGTTTCCATGATGAATGCACCGTTAGATAGTACATTTTCTGCGCTCTTAGCATATTCAGCACCTTTTTCTTCACAGAATTCCTGATTAATTGGATAGTAGCAAGGGAATGTCATTAATTCTTCAAAATAAGAAACTGGACTTGTTAATGTAACCTGGAATGTTTTATCATCAACAGCTACTGCCTGAAGTGTGTTTAGATCATCCTGAGTAAGTTCTTCGCCTTCTCCAAGTTCAGCTTGTTTAGCCATCAACTCATCAGCGCCTTTAACCTTAGCTCCATCTGATCCTAACATGTATGCATAGTTTCCTGAATTTTTAATGATTCGCTGCCATGCATAAACAAAGTCGTTTGCGGTTACTTCATCACCGTTAGACCATTGTGCATCTCTAAGTTTGAATGTGTGAGTCAAACCATCTTCACTGACTGTATGCTCTTCAGCAATTGCAGGAACGATGTTTCCTTCTTCATCCACGCCCATCAAACCATCGATACATGCGTGCATTGCGCTAAAAGACATACCGTCATCAGCATCTGATGAATCAAGGTTTTTGATATCCAACTCAGCAGAATATGTATACGTTTTGCCTTCAAGCTGATTGCTACCACAACCTACCAGCATACTGGCAGTTAAAGCAGAAGCAACTAGTAATTTTAGTTTTTTCATATACTTCTCTCCCTCTAGTGTTCAAGCTGTGAACACGTATACAAGTATTATAAACAAAAAGATCTTTTTTGCAAGTAATTTTCATAAAAATATACTTTTTATACAAAGTATACATTTTACCTATTTGTGTTATGTATATTTTTCTTCTTTCTGGACTTGCGGACGATCTTTCGAATCAGTGATACCACAAGAACAATTATTATAATAATGATCAGGCCGATACATACTATGATTGCGGTAAATTTATTCGGTTTTTTCACCAGATCAAGTATATTTTTGCTGTCATCCACAACCTTACGATCATGGGTTGTCGCATAGTATTCAGATACATTTGCAATGCCATCTCCATCTGCATCATCAAAAGACTGCATATATCTTGCGATCGCATCCCAGGCTTTCATCTCTTTATCGCCTTCCATGACTGCATGATCTTCCAGATTTTCAATTGGATTTCCGTCTTTATCCTTTGGCTCAAGAGACAGAAGTCCGTAAGACATTTTCATTACAGAACCTAACATCTGTCCGGTGTACAGATCTGTTACAACATGATACAGCTTATCATCCTCAATCTCTGTCCTTTCTCCATCTGCTCTGGTCAGATAGCAGTCTGTCACTTTATTCAGGATCATTCGATGCGGGTTGTATGTAAAATTCAGGCCACTGCAGTATAATCTTGCAGTCGTCATAAAATCAGAAATGGAGGCGTCCACTTCAGCCACCAGCTTCAGTTCTTTTCCTGTCAGGTATGCGTTGATCAGAGGATATCCGGCTACTCCGTCTTTGCCAATTCCAAGTGAAAATGAATTGTATACATCTTCTACGGTAATATCCCCTTTTGTATACGTGTCACGTACAGTCCCACTCGGTACAACCGCTACATCTACCGGGTCTCCATCATAATACTCTGAATTTTCCACAGCATATACGTAGGCATCTGCCATGATATCCCCAAGATTCAGTTCTTTATGCTCTGTGCCCATTTCCTCCAGGCTGTTAAATTCCACATCGTTCTGCGCAAGAACTTCTTTTCTTGTGTAACCAAAGTCTGCAAGGTAATTCGTATCCACCGTATCCATCAATGCGTCGATGCGCTCCTGTGTTGCCTTGTCGGCTTTTACATCCTCAGATACAGGAATCAACTCATAAGCGCTCAGATTCCAGCGTCCGTCGGAATTCTGCGTCATCGAAAGAGAGCCAAGATTTCTTCCGTATTCACCGCAGGACACGATGTATGTGTTACCGTGCCGGATTGCCTCCTGCAGCTCTGAATGTGTATGTCCACTGATGATCAGATCAAGATCCGGAACCGCCTTGGCAAGGAGTTCGTCCTCCGACTTGCTTTCATCTTCCCAGGTTCCACCATGAGAAACACAGGCGATCATGTCTGCTTCTTCGTTTTTCTTGATTTCTTCTACTGTTTTCTTAACGGCCTTAACAGGATCCTTAAAGGATAATTCACAGGTTGGTGCGCATTCCAGGGCATCTTTTCCGAAGACACCGACAACGGCGATCTTTGCGTCACCTTTCTGTACCATTACATAGTCCTTCACACCGTATGTTTCAAACGCTGACTGAATCTGTTTCTGACCGTCGTTTAGCCCAGCCTTTTCCATGCTGTCCCAATCCACATTGCACACTACGATCTCAGGCAGTGTCTCTCCGGAGCTTTTGGCTGCCTTAAGCATGTTGGCAAGCCCCTGGGATCGATAGTCGAATTCATGGTTGCCAAATGTAGTCACATCATATCCAAGATATCCAAGCATTCTAAGCTCCGCTGCCTCAGTATCATATACCGTCTGGATCAGCGTTCCCATTGAAAAATCACCGCCATCCAATATAAGCGTGTCTGGATCTTCTTTCTTTTTTTCATTAATCAGTGTCTTTATTTTTGCAAATCCGCCGACTTCTTTTTGTTCTCCATTTACGATCGTGGAGAAGCTGTCCAGGTGGGAATGCGTGTCATGAGTAAATAAGACATCTATCTGTTTTGTATCAGCTGCAGCTTTCACCGTAACAGCCTGCGCAAGCGGCATAAGCATTGCAATGGTAAGCACGACTGACAAAATACTTTTCCGTAACATCATAGATTTCACCCTTTCATCCATAACTTTCTGATATGATTTGAGTATACGTGATTGCACCATGTTTGTCACGTATAATTGCGTTAGAATAAGACAAAGAAATCCTGTACAGAAACAGTTTTACTGCAGCCGTACAGGATTCTTCTAAATTCTTTTATTCTCTTTATTTTGCTCTTGCCATTGCTTCCTGATAATCTCTTGTGTCTGTGAAGATTTCTTCTTTCCACGGATTCTTTTTCTGAGCTTTCGCACGTTTCAGAATGTATGCAAAATTAAAATATCCGCTTCTGAAG
>OGWU01000033.1_pt1 | contig 73977 bp, 60 predicted proteins | sample 1576071 | NCBI WGS metagenome assembly OGWU01 (sample SAMEA3541582, study PRJEB24748) | human gut metagenome | biome: human gut; feature: human-associated habitat; material: faeces | place: China | collected 2012
AAAGTCTTTTGCGTTTCCGCTTTTTGCTACGTTGCTATATTACATGATGGTCTTTATTTGGGTCAAGGAATATCACATTCTTTCACTTTTCTTCACTTTTTCTTCACAAAAGTGACAATTTAAGTTCACATTCGCTTAACATAAGACTCTTTATATTTTCTTTTTTTAACAAATTGATGATAGAACATAGCTTCTCATGGTAGGATAATTATACAAAATTGATTTCATTTTACGGAGGAATACAAAATGAAAAACATTCTAGTCATATATTGTTCTAAATACGGCTCTTCAGAACAATATGCTCGTATGATTGAAAAAAACATAAAATGTAAAACAATAAAAGCAGAGTCTATCACTTCCGATATGATAAAATCCGCATGCATGTTAATCTTCATCGGCGGCATTTATGCCGGCAAGCTGAAAGGACTTGATGCCTTGCATAAAAAAATACACTTCTTTAACGGCAATAAAGTTATCCTGATTGCAGTAGGTGCCAGTCCATATGACGAATCTTCAGTCAAAATGCTTCGCAAAAAGTGCGTAAACGGGTTTCCTGAAGGAACAGCTTTCTTTTATGCTAGAGGATCTTATAACGAAAAGGGTATGACTTTCACAGATCGCACCATGTGTCGAATGCTTAGGAAATCAATCTCAAAGAAAGCTCCTGATGAACTTGAACCTTGGATGATTGCAATGCTTGAAGCAGGAGAAAATAGTTGCAGCTGGGTAAACGAATCATACCTTCAGCCAGTATATACATACATAAAAGCCGCGCAGTAATGCACGGCTTTTGCTTTACGAGTCATTATTTTAAATTGTCTGTTACAGGTAATTATATGGATTTACATGACTTCCACCAAGCCAAACTTCAAAATGCAGATGAGGTGCCACTGAGTCACCGGTGCTGCCACAGTAAGCGATTGTCTGTCCCTTCGATACTTTCTGACCAACGCTTACGGCAAGTGAACTGTTATGAGCATATCTGGTCTTAAGTCCGTTGGAATGCTGTATTACAACCTGATATCCGTAGCTGTAATGCCATCCCGCTTCCACAACGGTACCTCCGTCTGCTGCAACTATAGGAGCGCCGTAGCTTCCGGCTATATCAATACCCATATGAAATTCATTCCCATATACAGGTCCTACTCTTCCTCCATAACCGGATACTACATTATGACTGCTAGGTATAGGCCATGTAAAGTTTCCTGTTGTTATTCCAGAACTGCTTGAAGCCGATGAACCTGAAGAAGATTTAGATGAACCGCTATCTGCCGTTTCCTCTTTTTCTACTTTTGTTCCTTTGTGAATCACTCTGTTTACAGGTTCTTTTATAACTTTCGTATCCAGTATTTCAGCTTCCTTTTGGATACCGTTAACCATCAGAATATCTCCCATAACAAGTGAAATCCCGTTTTCTCCTTCTGTGACCACTTCCGTCTTACCTTTCTCAAGATCTGAATCTTCGACAGTTTCTGTTTTATATGGAACGCTTATTTTATTTAATCCTGAATATTTAACAGCTACAGTAAACAAAGGCTCTTCTCCTTTATTCTTTTCCAATATGGCATCTGCTGCATCGTTAGCATTTAAAACCTGCGGGTCCTTTTCTCCTATCACAGTAACAACCGGTTTAATGCTTATTGCAGGACTCACTATAGCTTCGGCACTGCTGTCATCAGCACCATATGCTTCTTTTATCAGTTCGACAGTTTTTTCACCTTCACTGTATGAAGCAACCACTGCAAGTTCTCTGTCACCGGCTACAACAGCATGAGGTGTGTTTGTTATGTCCGCACCTGCGGCTCTTGCCTTTGATGCCACAGAAGCATCCCACCATACGAGGCTGACAGCCATAAACATAGCGATGCAAATCGCAGTCATTTTAAATCTATTAGAATTTTTATTCCAAATCATTTTCATGTGAAATCATTCCCTCTCTTTTTTCTAATGCTCACAATTCACATTTTACATATGAACGATTTAGGGTCAAGACACTTCACATTTTCTTCAAATTTCCTTCACTTAATTTTAAACCGAAATTACGAGCTATATGATAAAACTGCCGACACAAAAAATTGCACCGCGGATAAACCGCAGTGCAATTTTAAGTTTACTGTATTATTCTGTCGACTGAGATCTTACAATCACTTATCCGATGGCTTAAATTAAGCAGCTCTCTTAGCTTCTACTTCTGCCATCTTAGGTCCAGGAATGATACATCCGATAATCAGACCTACTATTGCAGGTACTACCCAGCCGAAGCCATATGTATCAAGTGGCAGGCTGTGGATCCAGTTCAGGCCTTCTACGCCAAATGTGTCGCAGATTGTCATGATCAAGCTCTGCAGGAAAGCGAGTCCAGCAGTGCAAACGTAAACGTTTCTCTTGAGGGACTGCTTTGAAGCGTATGAAAGCAGGAACAGTACGATTACTGGCGGATATACAAGACCGAGGATAGGTGCCGCAAATGCAACGATCTGCGAAAGTCCCAGGTTGCATATCAGAGTCGTCAGTATGCAAGTGATAACTACTGCTTTTCCGTAGCTCAGTTTACCATTAGAGATTCCTGAGAAGAAGTTAGCTGTAGCGGATGTCAGACCAATAGCTGTTGTCAGACATGCAAATGCTACGATAACTCCAAGGATGATAAGTCCTGGTCTTCCTACCAGTTCTTCAGCTATGTTAGCAAGAAGTCCTGCCTGGTTGATTGTGCCGGCAGCAACATCACTGTGCCAGAGCTGACCTGTGGAAGCTCCAAGATATCCAAGTCCGCCGTATACCAGGCAGAGGAGGATAGCTGCAAGAACTGCAGCCTTAGCTGTCATTCCGTTAGTTGCGCTCTTTTCAGTGTAGCCCTTGTCCTTAATGGATGAAATGATGATCATACCAAAGAACAGTGCAGCCATACCGTCAAGAGTCTGGTATCCATTGTAGATACCGTCTTTAACTGTAGTGTCAACCATTGCAGGCTGAATGTCAGCAGCTGGTGCTACAAAACCGATTACGATTATGATAGCCAGTGTGATCAACAGTACAGGTGTAAGGATGTTACCTACGATGTCTACTACTCTGGATGGCTTAATAGCCAGTACCAGAACGATAGCAAAGTATACTACAGAGAATACAGCCAGTGCAATCTTGCTGTCGATTCCTGTGATAGGTGTGAATCCCATTTCAAATGTTGTAGCTGCTGTTCTTGGTGTAGCTACCAGTACGCCGATACAAAGTATCATGATAGCGTTGATAACAACACCCATTTTCTGACCTACAGTACCAGTGATCTTTTCGATATCACCGTCATATTTAATCAGTGAGAACAGTGCGATAAGTGCGATACCTGCGTCTGCGAGGATGAAGCAACCTACTCCAATCCACCAGTCAGGACCGGCTTTAACACCGAGTTCAGGCGGGAAAATCAGGTTTCCTGCGCCAAAGAACATTGCAAACAGCGCAAATCCGACCGTCATTACGTCAACGCCGCTGCGTCTCTTTTTGTTCAAGTTTTCACTCATTTTACCTCTCTCCTTTATCTCTTATTTGACTTTCTCCAGATTTTCTGCTCTTCAGCAGCTCTGATCAAGTCTTCTCTGTGATCCGGGTGAGCAAGAGAAATAAGTTTCTCTGCCTTTTCCCAAGTCGACAGACCCGCGAGATTTACAAGTCCATATTCGGTTACGAGGATAAAGCCCTGACTTCTTGGGTCAGTAACGATATCGCCGTTGAAAGTAGGCACAATTCTTGATTTGAAGTTGCCCTGCTTATCAGTGAAGGACGATGTCATACAGATGAAGCTCTGACCGCCTTTGCCGTCAAAAGCTCCTGTCAGGAAGTCAAGCTGACCGCCCGTACCGCTTATGTGTCTCGTACCTGCACTCTCCGCGCAGATCTGACCGTAAAGGTCTACAGAAATACAGTTATTAATAGAAACAAAGTTGTCCAGCTGAGCAATGGTTTCAGGCGCATTTACGTAGTCGATAGGTGCAGTTACCAGACCAGGGTTTTCCTTAACCCAATCATAAAGGGACTGAGAACCAAGTGCGAAGCCAAATACTCCCTTGTTCTTATCGATGCTCTTGAGTCTGTTTGTAATCTTGCCTGCCTTGTACATATCCAGGTAAGCGTCTACAAGCAGCTCTGTGTGAATACCGAGATCCTTGAGATCCGACTGAGCTATCATCTGACCTACGGCATTAGGCATACCGCCGATACCAATCTGGATAGTTGAACCGTCTCTCATGTTCTCTACAACCATCTTTGCGATAGTTTCATCAATTTCTGTTGCAGCCGGTGTAGGAAGTTCCTTCAGAGGGCCGTGAGGGCCTTCTACTATCATATCAACTTCTGAAATATGAATGCTTTCGCCGGAGCCACCATATACTTTAGGCAGATTTTCGTTGATTTCAAGAATAACAACATCAGCCTTATCCAGTGTAGCTCTTGCTGTAGCGTTGTTCACCGAGAAGTTGAAGTAACCGTGTGCATCCATCGGTGGAACTGCCATCATTGCAACATTAACAGTGAGATATCTCTCGTAGTATGCAGCTACATTTCTGAATACCATAGGGATGTAGTTGCAAAGACCTCTGTCGCAGAGCTTTCTTTCATATCCTGAGCAGTGCCAGGAGTTATAAGTGAAATGCTCTCTTTCAGGGTCGCATTCTACAGCCTCAATAGGCTGCAGAATGAGATATCCCCTAATTTTTACATCTTCTAATTCATCTTTTCTCTTTGCGAGAGCAGCATCCAGCAATTCAGGGAAGCCCAGTGATACACTGTAGTCAACCCAGTCGCCGCTTTTAACGACTTTGACTGCTTCTTCAGGAGTAGTCAGTTTCTGCTGGTACTCTTTAGTAAAATCCATAGTCTATAACCTCCTAAGTACATTCTTTTACAAATGCAAACATTAATGCTTTTTAGCAATATTATATTCTATTATACATGGAACTACTTGTTCTCTGCAAGATTTTTATAAAATTCATATCTTTCTTTTGCAGACGCTTCTGCTTCAGCAAACAAAGTTTTAGCATTTTCAGGGAAAGTGATATCCAGTGCGGAGTATCTTACTTCGCCTCTCATAAATTCAAGAAGATCCTTTGAAGGTTCTTTAGAATCCAGAGTGAGAACCTTAGTAGCTGGATTCCATCTGTACAGATTCCAGTATCCGGATTCTACGGCTGCCTTCATTTCTGCCTGAGCGTTGCTCATGCCCTTCTTGATACCGTGGTTGATACATGGAGCGTAGCAGATTATGATGGAAGGTCCCTTATGTTCTTCAGCTTCCTTGATTGCCTTAAGCAGCTGGTTAGGGTTTGCACCCATAGCGCACTGAGCAACATAGATGTTGTCATATGTCATCATCAGTCTTCCAAGATCCTTCTTCTGAGTCTTCTTACCGGAAGCCTGGAACTGAGCAACGGCGCCGATAGGTGTAGCCTTTGAAGACTGTCCGCCTGTGTTGGAGTAAACTTCTGTATCTACGATGAGAACATTAACATCTTCTCCCATAGCAAATACATGGTCAAGTCCGCCGTAGCCGATATCGTATGCCCAGCCGTCTCCGCCGTACATCCACATTGTTTTCTTGTTGAGGTGTTTTCTCTTTTCAAGAATTGTCTTAGCAACCTCAGCGGCCTCTCCTGACAGATTTCCTTCTTCAAGAACTGCGATAAGTTCTTCGGAAGCTGTTGCTGAAGCGTCCAGGTCATCATAAGTTTCAAACCACTTTTCAATAGCTGCAGCTTCTTTGCCTGCTGCATCCACCATACCCTGAAGCTTTTCAACATCCATCTTAACATTTTCTCTCTGGTGTATTACCGCAAGGCACATACCGTATGAAAATTCAGCGTTATTTTCAAACAGTGAGTTGGACCATGCAACACCTTTGCCCTTTTTGTTCTTGCAGTATGGCATGCTTGGCATTGCAGCACCCCATGCCTGAGTACATCCGGTAGCATTTGCGAGATACATCTTGTCGCCGTAAAGCTGAGTCAGAAGTTTTGCATAAGCGGTTTCTCCGCATCCTGCACATGCGCCTGAGAACTCGAGCAGCGGCTGATAGAACTGTGAACCCTTGATTGAATACTTGTCTATGCCTTCTGTCTTTTCTTCAAGAGACATTGCATATTCCCAGTTAGTCTGGTCAAGGTCAACATCTTCAACAGGAACCATCTTGATAGCTTCTCCGCCCTTAGGACATGTTGCTACGCAGACTCCGCAGCTTGTGCAGTCAAGAGTTGATACCTGCATGCTGTATTTGTAATTTTCAAGACCTTTGCCCTTAGCTTCAGTTACTACAAAACCTTCAGGCTTAGCGGCAGCTTCCTTTTCATCCAGCAGGAACGGTCTGATTACAGCATGAGGACATACATATGAGCACTGGTTGCACTGTATGCAGGCTGTAGCATCCCATACCGGAACTGCCGTTGCAATACCTCTCTTTTCATATCTGGAAGTGCCCTGAGGGATTACGCCATCCTTCATATCAACAAATGTGCTTACAGGCAGATCGTCTCCCTTCTGAGCGTTGATAGGTACCAGAACATCAGAAATGATTGAAGGAACATCCTTCGCTTCAGTATGATCAGCATCCTGTGCATCTTTCCATGAAGCAGGTACATCCACTTTTACAGGAGCATTAATTCCCGCATCTACGGCTTCCATGTTCATGTTAACGATTTTTTCGCCCTTCTTTCCGAATGTCTTCTTAACAGCTTCCTTCATATGCTTAACAGCATCATCTACAGGAATAACCTTTGAGAGATTGAAGAATGCAGCCTGAAGAACCATATTGGATCTGTTGCCCAGACCGATTTCCTGAGAGCACTTGTTTGCATCTATTATATAGAAATTGATATCGTTATTTGCAATATATCTTTTAACTTCTGCCGGAATATGTTCATCCAGTTCATCAGTTGTCCAGTGACAGTTGAGAAGGAAAGTTCCGCCCGGTTTAAGTTCTGAAATGATATCATACTGTCTCAGATAGTTCTGGTTATGGCAGGCAACAAAATTTGCGCTCTTAACCAGATATGTGGATCTGATCGGTGTATCTCCGAATCTCAGGTGAGATTTTGTAATACCGAATGATTTTTTTGTATCATATTCAAAATATGCCTGACAGTATTTATCTGTCTGATCTCCGATAATCTTGATTGAGTTTTTGTTTGCACCTACAGTACCATCAGAACCAAGTCCCCAGAATTTGCAGCTGATTGTGCCTTCGTTTTCAATTACGAAGTCTTTATCCAGCGGAAGTGATTTATGTGTAACATCATCGTTTATACCGATAGTAAAGTGGTTGACAGGTTTTTCAGCATCAAGATTGTCATAAACAGCTTTGATGCAGGCAGGATCTGTATCCTTTGAAGAAAGACCGTATCTTCCGGAAAGAATCATTGGTCTTTCACCGTCATATTCGTTATATGCGGAGCATACATCTTCGTAGAGAGGTTCACCTACGGCACCTGCTTCCTTAACTCTGTCTAGAACAGCAATCTTCTTAACTGTCTTTGGAACAGACTCAAGCATATGCTTTACAGAGAAAGGTCTGTAGAGATGTACCTGCAGCAGACCGAGTTTCTGTCCTTCACCATTGAGCCTGTCGATTACTTCCTGAGTTGCACCGCATACAGAACCCATTGCTATGATAAGTCTGTCCGCATCAGGAGCACCATAATAGTTAAATATATGATATTCTCTGCCTGTAATCTTTGTGATTTCTGCCATATAGCCTTCAACAATATCAGGAAGAGCATCATAGTCCGCATTATTTGCTTCTCTTACCTGGAAGTAGATATCAGGGTTCTGAACTGTAGATCTCATTGTAGGAGTTTCAGGATTCATCGCCTCATCCTTCCACTTTCTCAGAGCTTCTTTATCCAGAAGTTTCTCAAATTCATCATAAGTAAGAGCTTCAACTTTCTGGATTTCATGGGAAGTTCTGAATCCGTCAAACCAGTGAAGGAAAGGAATTCTGCCCTTTATCGCTGACAGATGTGCAACACCTGCCAGGTCCATGATTTCCTGTACGCTGCCTGTGGAAAGCATTGCAAATCCGGTCTGTCTGCAGTTCATTACATCGGAATGGTCTCCGAAGATTGAGAAAGCATGTGTACCTACTGTTCTTGCTGCCACATGAAGAACTCCAGGATGTCTCTGCCCTGAAATTCTGTGCAGTGTAGGAATCATCAGCATAAGTCCCTGAGAAGAAGTAAATGTAGTCGCAAGAGCACCGGATTCCAGTGCACCGTGAACAGCACCTGCAGCACCTGCTTCGGACTGCATTTCAACCAGTCTTACCTGCTGACCGAAAATGTTCTTTTTACCGTTTGCCGACCACTCGTCAGTCTTTTCAGCCATCGGAGAAGACGGTGTAATCGGATAGATACCGGCAACTTCTGTAAATGCGTATGCGACATATGCCGCTGCTTCGTTACCGTCAACGATTTTAATAACTTTGCTCATTTTGTCCTCCATTTGTATAAACACAAAACATTAAAAACATAACAAAATACATTAAATGTATCCTTATCTATTTTAATACTGAATTGTCTGAATCTCAATACAATTTTGCTCAAATACAATCGAATGCCAGGCCTGCACGTGCATTTTTTAAGATTTGATATTACTATAAAATACAATCAATCATCTATGGATAAATCAATATATAATAAAAAAGCAGCCGGAAGGCTGCTTTTTTCACTGCAATTGTAAATTTTAGTATGGTATACCCTGCTTTCTTCTTTCAGCGTATTCAGCTGTAGCAGTGAACAGCGCGTCTGTAGAAGAGTTGAGTGCTGTTTCGCAGGAGTCCTGAATAACTCCAATGATGAAACCGATACCAACAACCTGCATAGCGATATCGTTGGAGATACCAAACAGGCTGCAGGCCAGTGGAACCAACAGCAGAGAACCTCCGGCAACACCGGATGCTCCGCAGGCACTGATGGCAGATACGATACACAGCAGGATCGCTGTAGGCAGGTCTACCTCAACGCCAAGGGTATTAGTTGTTGCCAGTGTCAGTACAGAAATTGTAACCGCAGCACCGGCCATGTTAATAGTTGATCCCAGAGGGATGGATATTGAGTAAGTATCCTTGTCCAGACCCAGCTTTTCACACAGGCTCATGTTTACAGGAATGTTAGCTGCAGAACTTCTTGTGAAGAATGCATACAGACCTGATTCTCTTATACATCTCCATACCAGCGGATAAGGGTTCTTTCTGATGTTTATAAACACAATAATCGGATTCATAACAAATGCTACGAACAGCATTGTTCCTACCAGAAGCAGTATGATTTTTCCGTACTGTGCAAGGGATGAAAATCCTGTAGATGCAATTGCATTGAACACCAGACCCATAACGCCCAGAGGAGCAAATTTGATAACCCATCTGACAATCTGAGATACTCCGTCTGAAAGATCAGCTATAACTGTCTTTGTAGTATCGTTGGCATGCTTGATAGCAAGGCCGAGCATTACCGCTGCTGCCAGAATACCGATATAGTTTGCAGTTGCGATGGCGTTGATTGGATTGTCAACAACGCTCATGAGAAGATTTCTCATGACTTCAACGATTCCTCCCGGAGGAGCAACATCGCTGGATGAAGCATCAGGAAGTGCCAGTTCCAGTTTGAATATGAAGCTTGCTATAACCGCTACAGTACCAGCCAGGAATGTACCCAGAAGGTAGAGAACGATGATACGCTTCATGTTAGTTTTCTGTCCTGCTTTGTGCTGCGCGATAGCAGATGTAACCAGGAACAGTACCAGTACAGGAGCTACTGCTTTGAGGGCTCCTACAAACAGGTCTCCGAAGAAAGGTATAAATGAGAGCTGTTCAGGGAAGAGCAGCGCAAGGATTATACCTATAATGAGACCAATGATGATCTGCTGAACAAGACTCATCTTGTTCCAGAACTTAACGATTGATTTCACTTGTAAAACCTCTCTTTTCTTATAGAATTAACTTATATTTATTTGCTCAAGATTTCTCTTGCAAATAACCTCATATGCTCGGCTTTGTCCTCACTCATAAATTCATGATCATAGCCGTGGTCCTTTTCTCCTTCAACACCTATGTAATTCATGCCGCCATGCTTAGAATAATTTGTAAGTCCCATGTTCCACACCGAATTACCCTTTTCCGGTCTGTATCCGCTTGAAGTTATGGAAGCAAATTTCTTTCCTTCCAATAGACGCGGTCCATTCTGTCCCATATATGTTTTATTACAGCAATAGATGAGACGATCCATGGCCGCCTTCATAGGTGCAGTGCAGTACCATGAGTAAATAGGCGTAGCATAAATAAGAATATCGCACTCTAACGCCTTTTTGATTACGGTCTGCATATCGTCTTTAACAGCACAGTCAGGTTCTGTCATATTATGCTGGCAGTGAAGGCATGCCACGCACCCGCTTATATCCATGTCATAAAGCCAGTCTGTGCGACATTCGACTCCATGTCTTTCCATTTCATCGATAAACGGTTCAAGAAGAGCAGCTGTATTGCCATTTTTACGCGGGCTTCCCATAAGTATATAACATTTCATAACCGCACTCCTTTCTCATGCAAAAAAAAGTCACTTGACGAGTATATCATATATGATATCAGATTGCAAATTTTCAGAATAAATTATTTATTTTTATTTTTTATCAGCAAATTTTCTCACTATGATACATAAAATCGTTGTTACAGCCATATCAGGAAGTGTATTTCCTACCGGAATATCAACTGTCATAAGATATCTGTAAAGTATAAATCCTACCACCCAGACGATCAGTGCAGGTACATCAAAAGCTCTTTGTCTGTCTCCCTCCATAACCGGTTTTCTTCTTTTTATCACAAAATAATCAGCTATCTGAATTGCAATCATAGGTGCAAATACCGAACCGATAAGATAGAGGAAATCTGTTATATCGTCCATCGGAAATATCATAGCGCATACTGTGCCTATAACTCCTGCTGCAACAGCCGCCCACTTTTCCTTTATCTTTGAAGAAAGAGATACACTGGACACTCCTGCTGAGAAGGCATCCAGAAAAGTTGTTGTAGCTGTTGAAAGGATTACTATCAGAAGTCCCATAACGCCGAGTCCTGCTTTAAGCATAATCACAGCTATATCGCTTTCACCTGTGAATATTGCAGCAGACATGCCTATGATATACATCCAGCAGCTCACAAGACCGTATACTCCTGTGCTGACCGCTGCTGCCGCCACAGGCTTTTTAGCTTCTCTCGTATAGTCACTGACTACAGGAAGCCATGAAAGAGGCATAGCGACGGAAAGTTCCACAGCCGCACCAAAGCTCATGGCTTCACCTGCCGCTTCTGTATCCGGCATGCCGTTTCTGAAAATAATCCAGCAGAGAACCGCTGTCATTATAAACAGTGCTGCCATAACAACAGTATTTACTTTACCGAGATTCTGAATTCCTATCATTATAAGTATAATTACGCAAATACCGATGATAAGTGCCCAGAGCCAGTTACCGGCTCCAAATACATTATTTGCAGCAAGGGCGCCGTCGTAAATCATTATGGCTGTCCATCCGGTCAGCTGTATTACATTGAGAAGTGCAAACAGAAGTCCTCCCTTTGCACCAAAGCTTACTTTAACGCTTTCCATGGAGCTTTTTCTCATGCTGCCGCCTATGACACCTGCCATAAAGAACAGAGCACATCCGATTATATGTCCTATTATTATTGCCAGCAGTCCTTTTGAAAATCCCAGAGGTGCAAAATATGTTCCTGTGAGGATTTCGGCTATGGAAACTCCTGCACCAAACCAGATGAGTCCGTTTGCAAACAGCGAAGTCCTTTTCTGTTCACCAATCTGTCCGCTTATCTGTTCGTTCACTTTGTCACCTCCCAGTCGGTTGTAACTGCAAACCCGTGATTCATAGGGCCGCTGCCTGCGCCAAGATCAAGCATCGCACCAAGCGCCAGAGATATGTATTCTTTGGCTTTTTTTACAGCATCGTTCATAGTCATGCCCTTTGCCAGATTTGATGCAATGGCGCTGGAAAGGGTACATCCTGTACCGTGGGTATTAGGATTATCGATTTTCTTTCCGTAAAACCACTGAGGTCCTTCCTCTGTATAAAGCAGATCATTGGCATCGTTCATGGCATGACCACCCTTTAAAAGCACAGCACAGCCGTATTTTTCAAATATAGCCTTTGCTGCCGTTACCATGTCTTCAGGACTTTCAATCTTCATGTCGCTTAATACTTCACCTTCTGGGATATTAGGCGTAATCACATCGGCCATAGGCAAAAGCTTTTCCTTAAGGGTATCGATAGCTTCATCGCTTATGAGTTTTGCACCGCTGGTGGCAACCATTACAGGATCCACAACTATGTTTTTAGCCTTATACTCCTTAAGCTTTTCGGCAATGGCTTCAATCAGCTCCGATTGGGAAACCATACCTATCTTTACCGCATCAGGATAAATGTCTGTAAATACCGCATCAAGCTGCTGCTTTAAAAAGTCTCCGGTCACATCCATTATCCCGGTTACTCCTGTAGTATTCTGGGCTGTCAGAGCAGTTACCGCACTCATGGCGTAAACTCCGTTGGTTATCATTGTTTTGATATCCGCCTGAATACCTGCACCGCCGCTGCTGTCGCTTCCGGCGATTGTCAATGCTGTTTTCATATATATAACCTCTTTTCGTAAAATATTTTTCTTTTAGTTTAATCGTTTATTCGTATAATCGCATCTGCCATAAGTCTGAATTCATCCCAGTCATGGCGTGATGTTTCATCATAGACAGCAGCCACCTTCATTCCAAGACTTTTAGCTGTTTTTGCCGAATAAAGACCATCTTCAAAAACCCAAGTTTCCTTTGGCGAAGTTCCCATAAGCTCCAATGCTTGGTTAAATATTTCCGGCTGTGCCTTGCTGTGACCTACCTCCGTACATGTAAAAATACCGTCAAAATATTTATCCAGCCCCAGTCTTTCAAGACACGGCATAAATACATCTCTATCGGTGGAAGTTGCCACAGTCAACTTAACACCTTCCTCTTTAAGCTTTTTAATAAGTTCAATCATGCCTTCCTTCGGCTGAGCGTCATTTATATAAAAGCCGCGAATCACATCGTTTACTCCCGCAGAAATCTCTTCAGAACTCATATCAGGAAGGAAGTTTTCCTGAATATACTTTCCCGCATCGCCGATGGTCATGGCAAAAAGTCTCTTTCCCAGATCCTCATCACCTTTTATGCCGTGCTTTTCCAAAAACATCAGTCCGGCTTTGTCCCAGATTTTCATGCTGTCAATGATAGTTCCGTCAATGTCGAATATCGCACCCTTTATATCTTCGTAGGCGCTACTGTCAGCAGGAAGGATTCTTTCCGTATTGGCACACAGTCTTTCGCAGGCGCCCTCTATATCTTCCTGAGCAAATATGGCACTGATTACAGAAATTCCCACAATGCCGCTTCCATTAAGCTCCTTTATGTTATCTTCGGTTATGCCGCCAATGGCAACAACCGGTATGCTTACGCTTTGGCAGATTTCCTTAAGGGTTTCAAAATCGACCTCACTGGCATCGTCTTTAGAGGATGTCGGAAATACAGCTCCCACTCCAAGATAATCGGCTCCGTTTTTTTCCGCCGTTACTGCTTCTTCAACGTTCTGAGCGGAAACTCCCAGTATCATATCCTTTCCTGCGAGTTTGCGCACATCGTCTGCATGCATATCCTCCTGACCTACATGTATGCCGTCGGCGCCCACTTCTATGGCAATCTGCACGTTATCATTTACGATAAATGGAATTCCTCTGCTCTGGCAGAGCGTCTTCAGTTCCTTAGCCTGGGCGAGAAAGTCATCATATCCCAGTTCTTTTTCTCTGAGCTGTATCATGGTAACCCCACCATCTATGGCTTTTTTACATTCGTCGGCAAGGGTCACGCCATCCTTAAGCCATTTTCTGTCGGTTACCGCATACAGCAGCAGGTCCTTATTTTTCATTTCAGATGATTTCATATTTTGCGCCTTTCTCAAGCTCCTTGCCTGTCATATTGCAGATAGCATCTATAATTCTGTTTCTCATTGTGGAATTGCCTTCCTGGACACCGGTTCTAGAATACATAATTTCTCCGGCATTTTTTGCTTTTTCTCCTGCAAGACCCATGGAAGCCACGGCTGCCGCAACAGCTTCAAGGTGATTATCCGGGTTTGTAGCAACATAGGCTGCAGTCATGCCGCTGAGCTGACATCCGGTACCTGTTATCTGTCCCATTTCAGGAACACCGTTTCTTATGATATACGCCTTGTCCGCATCGGCAACTATATCAATGGCACCTGTTACGGCTATAACGCAATTTTTCTCTTTTGCCATAGCTTTTATCACATCCACTGTTTCTGAAAGGTTTTCATCAGTTACACGGTCTGCAATGTCCGCATCTACACCTTTAGTGCTGCCTGCTCCTGTCCACAGAGTTTTAATTTCGGAAACATTTCCTCTGATTACCTCCGGCTTTATCTCATCGGCAATCTTAATGGCAGTCTCGGTTCTAAGTCTGCTGGCTCCGGCTCCAACAGGATCCAAAATCACCGGATGCCCCAGTTCCTTTGCCTTTTTTCCTGCTTTGAGCATAGCAGGTATTGTTCTCTGATTTAATGTTCCGATATTGATGTTTAAGGCATTGCAGATTGTGGTTATATCCTCCACATCGTCGATATCATCTGACATAATCGGACTGGCACCTGCAGCCAGAATTACATTTGCCACATCGTTTACAGTTACATAATTTGTTATGTTATGCACCAGCGGTGTGGTTTTTCTTACATTTTCAAGTCTTTCTCCAAGCATGATATCATCTCCTTTTCAGCTGCATTATAAAATAATAAAAATGCGGAGCCCGGGCTCCGCACTTTAGTTATGCATATCTTTAATATGTCATAAATGACGCTTTCCTACATTGGCATTACCCACATCAGGTTCAAAGGGTCTAAGCGCTTGCTTACTCTCAGCCCGTCATCGGACTCCCCGCAGCTTTTCTCTTTTATATATCTGTTTTAATCCACAAACAGTATACATCTTCAAGACTTTTTCATCAACACCTATACTACCGCATTTCTCTTGCCGGAAATATGTTCAGGTATGATTTCAATTACTGCAGTCACATCTGCAGCCCTGTCGATATATTCCTTTCCTTCTTCGAGATATTCGCTGTGATGTCTTTTGATGAGAGCCATGAGTTTTTCCTTCTTCTCAGCTTCATCTTCAATAAATCTCGCTTTACCAAACACAATTACACTTTCGTAATTGCTTGTAAAATCCTTGGCCACAATGCTTTCAGAAAGGACTACAGAAAACGATACCTTTGCATCTTTTTTTATGGAATCAAATTTATATCCGGCTTCTGCGCTGTGGAACAGTACATTTTCACCACACATACAGTAGTTTACCGGAACTGCATATGGGTATCCGTCATCTCCGTTGACCGCTAAAGTTCCCCACCTACCATTTTCCAGAATTTCAAGAGCTTCAGCTTTTGAGATTTCTCTTTCGTTTCTTCTCATTTCCTTTCTCATAGTATTCTCTTTCAATTTTGCAGTATTATTTGACGAATCAGATTTACATATTCTTGAGGGCTTTCTCGTACTCTTTGGCGCTGGCAGTTACCGCTATACCTCCAAGAGAAGTTTCCCTGTGCTGTACAGGCATAAGCTTGCCTACCCTGTACATAGATTCTATCACTTCATCTGCATCTATGCCACATTTCATTCCGCCCATGGCAAGATCCGCACTCAAAAGAGCATTTACAGCCTGAGAAGCGTTGCGCTGAGCACATGGAATCTGTACAAGACCTGCAACAGGATCGCACACCAGTCCCATTATATTGATGAGAGAAATAGCAAAACTTTCGATACACTGTTCTGCACTGCCGCCTTTCATATACACAGCACCTGCTGCTGCCATTGCCGCCGCAACGCCACATTCAGCCTGACAGCCACCTTCTGCCCCGGATACTGTAGCGTTTTCCACAGCAAGAGCTCCCGTACCGGAAGCCACAACATATGCCTTGATAACTGTATCTTCGTCTGCGTCAAGTTCCTCTGCCAGAGTTTCAAGCACAGCCGGAACTATTCCGCATGAGCCTGCAGTCGGCATTGCACAGATTTTGCCCATTGCCGCATTTACTTCACTGCATGACAGGGCCTTTGCCATAGCCTTGTTTACAAGACTTCCGCAAAGAGTATCGTTTTTATCTGTATATTCCTGCTGATCTGCCGACATTCCGGAAATGAAAGTCTTCTGAAGATCATTGTCTCTGCCTGTCGCAGCTTCTGATGAATCTTTCATTATTCCACGCCTTTTTGTCATTTCAGCAATTACATCTTCCCTGGTTTTTTCCGTTTTACTTATTTCATTGGCAATTATCAGCTCTGCCAGATCACCCTTGAAATTTGTGACCTCTCTTAGCATGCCTTTTAAACTGTTATACATAATTATCTCTCCCGTCCGTTTACAGATGTTTTATGACTTTAACAAATTTGATTTCTTTATAGTCAGCAAGCTTTGCAGCAAGTTCTTCGTCAATGTCGCCATCAACTTCCACTATACACATGGCATCGGCATCCTTGGCGCTTCTGCTCACATTCATAGTAGCGATATTTATATCGTACTCGTTAAGAAGTCCTGCCACATGGCTTATTACACCTTTTTTGTCGTTCTGTCTGACAAATATTGTGGTGAGATTTCCTCTAATCTTTACATCATATCCGTCAATCTTTGTGATTACGATTTCTCCTCCTCCTATGGAAGCGCCCTCAACGCTGACAATCAGTTCATCTCCGTCATAGAAGTTTATTCTTACGGAATTTTCATGAGCGTTTTCGAGTGTGATTTCTCCGAAAGAAAAACCAAGTCCTTCCTTTTCTGCGATTTCAAAGGATTCAGGAAGTCTTGCATCGTCTTCCTTTATACCCATAACTCCTGCCAGAAGCGCCTTATCCGTTCCATGGCCTTTGCCTGTCAGAGCAAAGGAGCCGTGAAGGAAAAATTCAACTCTGTCAAATTTATGGTCGCATATCTGTCTTGCAACTCTGCCGAGCTTTGCAGCTCCTGCTGTGTGTGAGCTGGATGGGCCGATCATCACCGGTCCTGCTACGGTAAAAATGCTGGTATTCATGTCTTTTCCTTTCTCATATAAATTCAGTGTCAGTAAATGTCAGTTACTTTTCCTACTTTCTATACCACAAAAAGAAGACTTCAAAAGCCTTCTTTTTTAAGATATTAAAATTCTGCTGTCTTCGGTGTTCTAGGGAACGGCAGCACATCTCTTATATTGCTCATTCCTGTAACATACATGATCATTCGCTCAAATCCAAGTCCGTAACCGGAATGCTTAACTCCGCCGTATTTCCTGAGTTCCAGATACCACCAGTAATCTTTTTCATCAAGACCCAGTTCATCCATTCTGGCTTTAAGGACATCAAGTCTTTCCTCTCTCTGGCTGCCTCCGATTATCTCTCCGATACCCGGCACCAGAAGGTCACATGCAGCAACCGTCTTACCGTCTTCGTTTAGTCTCATATAGAAAGCCTTTATATCCTTTGGATAATCAGTTACAAATACAGGTTTTTTGAAGACCTCTTCAGTTATATATCTTTCATGTTCTGTCTGAAGATCTATACCCCATTCAACCGGGTAGTCAAACTCTTTATCCGCTTTTTTGAGAAGCTCAACGGCTTCGGTGTATGTGATTCTTACAAAATCAGATTCGACGATATTTGTCAGTCTGTCGATGAGACCCTTGTCGATGAAGTTGTTGAAGAATTCCATTTCCTCAGGAGCGTTTTCCATAACGTATCTGATTATGTATTTAATCATAGCCTCAGCAGTCTGCATATTTCCTTCAAGGTCGCAGAATGCCATTTCTGGCTCTATCATCCAGAATTCCGATGCATGTCTTGCAGTATTTGAATTTTCTGCACGGAAAGTAGGTCCGAATGTATATACATCTCTGAAAGCCATTGCAAAGATTTCTGCTTCCAGCTGACCGGACACTGTAAGGTTTGTTTCCTTTCCGAAGAAGTCCTGGCTGTAGTCCACCTGTCCGTCTGCCATAGGAGGATTTGCCGGATCAAGAGTTGTGACTCTGAACATTTCGCCGGCACCCTCAGCATCACTGCCTGTGATTATTGGAGTGTGAACATATACAAAGCCGTTCTCCTGGAAAAACTTATGTATAGCATAAGCAACCAGAGATCGAACTCTGAATACAGCAGAGAAAGTATTGCTTCTCGGTCTTAAATGCGCGATTTCTCTGAGATATTCAAGACTATGCCTCTTTTTCTGCAGAGGATAATCGGAGTCAGAACCCGCTTCGATTTCAACTTCTTCAGCCTTAAGCTCAAAAGGCTGTTTTGCTTCCGGAGTCAGCACCAGTGTGCCTCTTACCTTGAGAGCTGAAGCTATCGGTGCCTTGGAAATTTCCTGGAAGTTATCTATTTTATCCGCTTCATATACAACCTGAAGGGATTTGAAAAAAGAACCGTCATTAAGTTCCACAAAACCGAATTTATTGGAGCCTCTGTTGGTCCTTATCCAGCCTCTGACAGTGATTTCTTTGTCAGCATATTCATTTGTATTTCTGAACAGTTCCTTTATTCGTATGTCCTGCATTTTATCTTTTCCTTTCCCAATATATTAGGCCGCGGATGCCTTTAATTAAACTTATCTAGTCCATCACGCAACCGCTAATTATTATATATGTTTTAGTGACTCTTTTCAATCAGCGGTTTTAAAAAGCTATAATTCTTTTTTTGCCATATTACAAAGATAAAAATGCCTATTTTTATTCATATACAGATGATATTAAATGAAATATTGACTTTTTGTTGAATTATTCACGATTTCGTGACATTATAAATGTGAATTATTATGGAATAAATACAACTTATATCTGTTAAAGTACATTAGATAGTTTCACTTGTTCATAGATAAAAGAATTACTAATGCCTGCTTAGTAAAAAAGCCGGCGTCAACGCGAATACTATCATTCTACTAAAGAGCAAAAATACATTTCTATGGAAAGTGTTGAACGACTTTTAATGGTTTTAAATTACGATATTGATGATATTCTTGAGTCTCTGCGCAAAAGGGGGCATTAATAAAAGATGGATAACAGCAAAATAGAACGAACCTGGAAACCACCAGAATATAATGATGATATTTCATGCTTTTTTACTGAAATACCGGAAGTCGCAAAACCACTTATAGTTGGTGCTAAAAAAGCTTTTAATAAAATTGAACAAATGTTATATGAAACACCAGCTTTTGTAAATATGATTAAAGCTGCACTTCCAGAAGAAGCTTTCCAAGCAGTGTTAACCAATGAACAAAAAGAGAAAATTGCCAATGGTGCACTAAAACTAATGACAAAAAAAGACGGTACTTTAATGGCAAATCTTATTGATCCTAAGACAAAGAATATAGTATCGACTATTTCATTAAAGAGTGTATCTTTGACACCTACATTGACTGAAGCAATGACAAATTATGCGACTCAAATTCAAATGGCACAAATTGCGGAGCAAATTCAAACGATTCAAATTGCAATTGACGAAATACGAACTGGTCAAGAGTATGACAGATTAGCCATGGCATACAGTTGTCAGCAAAAGTTATTACAAGCAATGCAAATTAAAAACCCTTCATTAAGAACAAGTGCTTTAATGCAAATTGCAGCCGCAGCGGAAGATAGTAGAAACCTTTTGATGTTAAGTCAAAGTGCTAATCTGACATTTATAAAAGAACAACCAGAATCATTTTGGGGAAAGCTTATGAATGGAGCAAGACCAGAAAAAATAAATCAAAGAATGAATGAGATTAGAGAAAGTCTGAATGCAGTCAATATGGTATCACTTATAGAAGCTATTGCGTATCAAGAAATGGGAGAAAATGCCGCAGCAAGGCAAAGTTTAGAATATTATTCAAATTATCTTGAGCAAGCATATTTAAATAACGAAGGATTAGTTGAACGCTTAGACTTGATTGACCCTTCTCCTACATCTTATTGGACAAAAACGTTGCCAGAAATAAATGAAAGAATACAAGCTTTGCCTTGTATAAAAGAAGTAACATTGCCGGAGTGGAAAAATGATAAATGAAAAAAATTGTAAAAAATGCAACAAACCGTTACCTTCAGATTATAAGCACAAGTTATGCGAATCATGCAGAAATACAAAAGTTGCAAAAGTAAAGCAGGGATTAAAGAGTGCTATTGGAGTGGCTGGAACTGTAGTTTGTGTAGTAACAGTGATTACTACAGGAAAATACAAACCAAAAAGTAAGAATAGTGAGGTATAAAATATGGCAAAAAATATTGATCCAAGTCTTGTAAAAATAGGTGATTATCTCAAATTAGACGATGATACAGTATTTACTATTCCAGAATATCAGAGAGCATATTCATGGAGTATAGATAATTGTGATAAGTTATGGCAAGACATTTTAGATTATACGGAAAGCGATAACAAAGACAATTATTTTTTCGGAACTATTATTGTTAACTGTCAAGATAATGACACAAAATATGGTCTTATTGATGGTCAACAGCGCACAACTACATTTTTATTGCTTTTAAAAGCCTTGTTATTGAGAATCAATACCGCAGTTATTACAACTTCAAATGATGAAGATTCTGTAAGTCTATGTAGAGCATTAAAAGAACGTAGAAGAAGGATAATGAGCATTCTTTATAAGGTTGATGCAGAAGAAATTGAAGACAAACCAGACTTAGTTAAAGATAAAAACATTTGTGGAAAAGCAAATTTAATTGAAAATTATTCAATTAATGAACAATATAAAACGGAATTAAATACTATTCTTCAATCTGTAGAATACAGCGAAGCCGAAAGCAATGTTATTAAACTTCCAAGAAAACAAAAAGATAACAAATATACTAATTTTTTTAGAAATTTTAAATATTTCTACGGAAAATGCAATGAGTTGTCTGAATCTACGGTAAACAAGGTTGCCAAATCTGTTATAGAGAATTGCGAAGTTATTGAAATTAAAAGTTGGAAGGTTGAACAAGCAATCACCATGTTTAATTCTTTAAACTCAGATGGACTTCCCCTTTATGATTCCGATATTATATCAGCCAAGTTATATGCAGTAGCTGAAAGGAATGGTAAAGGTGATGATTTTACATCAATGTGGAAAGAACTAATGACTATTGTAAGTGATCTTAAAAATATGGGAATTGCAGACATTGATTCTATTCTTACTCAGCAGATGTACTATGAAAGGGCTAAAAACAAAGATATCATCAATAGTGCTGGTTCTATTGATGTTACTGTTCCAGGTGTAAGAAGATATTTTACGGATTTAAACAAAAATATATTGAACAATCCAATAGAACTATGTGATGGAATGATAAATCTTGCCAAGATTTGGATGAAGGTTGCTAGATACCAAACAACCCAAGTTCTACTTAAATTCAATGAAAACACAAAATTGTTTTTAGCGAGTTATTTTTATAGATTTAAAGAAAACGATATAACTGAAGAAAAAATTAAACCTCTTTTAGAAAGTTTCTTAAAATTATTCACCATCCTTGAATTAGTTGATACAGGATATTCAAGCAAGTATTTCAAAACATTTCTTTTTAGAGAAGAAGTAAAATTAGTTGATAGTTCTATTACACTTGATGAAATTACAACCGACTTCAATCTACATATAAATACTAATTGGGATAAAAATATACTTTTTGATTCTATCATGGATTATGATAAGCATATTCTTGTTTATTTAAATGAATATTTGGTAGCTAAGAATACAGGAATTTCTTTCAGCTTGAATTCGCCGTATGACATTGAACATATTATGCCTTATAGTGGAAACAATATTCAAACCATTCGTAAAGATGCAGAGATTGAAAGTGAAGAAGAATTTTATAGTGTTGTAAATAAACTTGGAAATAAACTCCTTCTTGAACAAAAGATTAATCGTTCCATCGGCAATGAATGGTTTAGAACAAAAGTATCAACAAAACTTGAGGATAAAACTGGGTATATCGACAGCAATTATCCGGTAGCAAAAAAACTTGTTGAAAAATACAAAAACGATTCAAAACCATATTGGAAAAAAGAAGATATTAAAGCAGCAACAGAAAAAGCAGGCAATAGAATAATTAAATTTATTTTTGAGAAATAAATTATTAGCCATTGATAAAAAGATTTTATAGAAAAGTTCCAAAAGATATCATATGTGCAATTTTACCGTTTGAATATCCACATAGTCTGCATGTTAATATTATTTTTATAATTTCATTATTCTTAAAAACAGGCACAACCAACGAATTTTCATACGAAGGCTGTGCCTTATTTCATTTATACTACAACTCTGTGTTCACGATTTCTGTTGTTCAATTACGAATGTTATTCAGCTTTTAAACCCATAACATCAACACATGCGCTTTTAGTTGTTTAAACCAGTAATACTATCTACCAGCGTTTATCCAAATCTTCCGGGGTAAGTCCGTTTCTTTCCGCCAGTATGCGCCAGCCCGCTTCACTGCTCTGCCGATACTCTTCCCTTGATATGCTTATGCTGCCGTAGATATTTTCTTGATCGGTTTTGCCATGCTCAACAGCATCCATGAGTTTTTCAAAGAGCTGTGGCATATTGCTCTTAAGTCCGCCTCCTGCAGGAAGCTTGCGTGCCTGTGGCAGCGCTCCGCTTCCGCCAAAGCCTACTGCCATGCCGAAGGAAAATCCCATGCGCACCGTCCAGTTTTTAAGAATATCAATGGCAAGGGCCGCCTGATACCCTTCGTGAAGTCCGCAGTTTACAAAGGCATATACCTTAATATCGCCGCCCTTTACGAACTTATCCTTGTTATCTTCCATTTCCCTTGCACAATACAGAAGATTTGCAGGGAAAATATCAACATACAGTGGGAAAGCAAACATTAGTATGTCCGCTTCATAAAGCTTTTGTTGCTGCTCGCTATCAAGGCTTTCGCTGATGCCATCTCCCATAAGTTCCAATACATCAACGCTTGTTTCCTCCGGAATGAAGCTTTGCATATCATTTACAACGACACCAGTAGCGCCTTTGCTACCCCTAGGGCTGCCGTTTAATATTACCATCCTTTTCATGCCAAAGCCTCCTCTCCCAAACCTGCTGCCTTAAGAGCCTCGTCGCAGCTGTTATAGAAATTTACTTCCCATTTGCTGAAGCCTAAATTCTTAGAATTTCTTTCAAGAAGCCTTTTTGCTGTGTCCTTTTCCCTTTCGGTTATATCGCTTCCATAAAAATATACTCTAACCATCGGATCATTGTCATACCTCATAGCGTGGTGCATTTCACCGTCAACGATGGCAAAGTCAGCATGAAGATATGGAAGTATTCTGTCCAGCTGTATTTTCAGATCCGGGCTGTAGCCTCCATACACACATTCGGAAACTATTATAAACTCATCGCAGTGAGCCATTTTAGTTCCCTGTTCCTGACAGGCATCGGGGATTACGCATTTACCCGGAGTTTTAACAAAGCATCCGAAGCATCCCATACAGTGATGGACGCCCTCAGGCTTTGTGACATCAGTCATAACAAATCTGTTCATCGGTATTCTCCTTTCGGCGACTTACCGTCGCAACCGCTAATTCATAACAATAATATATCAGAATGCCTGCGCAAAATAAACCATCGCCGTTGCAAAAACATATGACAGCGGCTAAACTATATACATAAGGATACAAATAAACTCTAACAAACATCAGGAGGTTTAGAAAATGGCTAATATAGAAAAGCTGAGAGAAAATCTCGAAAGAAGAGGCTTTAAAACATCTTACTTTGAAACTGCTCAAGAGGCTGTGGATTATCTTGATAAGGAAATAGACGGTGTTAGCGTAGGTATCGGCGGCTCCATGACAGTTAAAGCCATCGGACTTTACGACAAACTCAAAACCCACAATGAAATGCACTGGCACTGGGAAGGCGGCACACTGGAGGACGCTGCCCTGGCTCACACATATATTTCATCAGCCAACGCCGTAGCTGAAACCGGCGAAATCATCAACATCGACGGCAACGGCAACCGTGTTGCATCACTGATATTTAAACACGATAAAATCTATATCATCATCGGTGTGAATAAGATTAAGCCTGATTTTGATAAAGCCCTTTGGAGAGCGAGAAATGTAGCTGCTCCTAAGAGAGCCCAGAGCATGAATGCCAAAACTCCTTGCGCAGCAAAAGCCGACAAGTGTTATGACTGTAACAGTCCCGGCAGAATCTGCCGCAGCCTGACTGTGCTGTGGGGCAAATCCATGATGGAAAGCCAGGACACAGAAGTTGTTATCATCAACGATGAGTTTGGGATGTAATTTAATACTGAGAACAAGCAAATCCGGCATATTATTTTGTGCCGGATTTTTTAACATTCTTTAAAAACTCTTCCATCTTAATGGCATCAACTTCAGAATCTAAACCATCTATCCATAGCTTCTCTAATCTATCAAATTCATTTTTTACTAATTCAAAGTTTTCCCTAATAAATTCTAAAGCTCTTTTCATATCATAATACCCATTCTCATCAACAGGCAAAAAACTCTCTATTTCGTATTCAGAGTTTATATTCTTATCATCTACATAAGCTTTTATTTCTATAATTGACAAAAGCAATTCCATCTCCGGTGACGGAAAAAAAATATCTTCACGAAGAGATATATCTTTCTTCTCAATATCCAATTTTTTCATTTGTATCACCTCTATCCATATTTATCTATATTTTCATACTACGGATATCTATGAGACTAAAACAGTACATTAAGTTAACTATTATAATTATATCCAAACTCAACATCGAATTACTAATGTAAATATGATATTATGAATACAAATATATAGATTGGAGGCAAACATGATTTATCTTTCTAAATCTAAATATTGTGAAATATGGCAATGTCCCAAAATTGCTTGGTTAAAAAAGCACAAGCCTGAAGAATACGTAGTTGACGAAAATGCTTTATCACGAATGGAAGCCGGCAATAGAGTTGGTGATCTTGCCATGGGTCTTTTCGGAGATTATACGGAAGTAACTGAATATGATGGCGAAAGACTTAATCTCTCTGCCATGATTAAGAATACTAAAAATGAAATGGAAAAAGACACGCCTATAATATGCGAAGCCTCCTTTGAATACAACGGACTCTACTGTGCAGTTGACATATTAAAAAAAGAAAATGACGGCTGGGCAATTTACGAAGTAAAAAGTTCATCTACACACGAAGAAAATGCCATAAAACCTGTATATATTGCTGATATATCTTACCAGAAGTATGTACTTGAAAATTGCGGTATAAACATAACTGGCACATATCTCGTATGTATCAACGGTGACTATGTATTTGACGGCACACTTGATTTACAACATTTTTTTGCTATCAAGGATGTTTTACAAGAAGTTGCCATTGAAGAAACCAATGTACCAACTTATATATCAATTGCAGAAAGGATACTAACTAATAAGAACGAGCCGGATATTGATTTATCAATCAATTGCAATTCTCCTTATCCATGCGCATTTTGGAAATATTGTTCGAGAAATATACCTAACCCTTCTGTATTTGATTTATACAGAATGCATTTTAACAAAAAAATTGAATATTATCGTAATGGTAAATTCCGTTATGAAGATTTAATAGCAGAGCCTAGAATAAAAAATGAAAAACAACTGCGTCAAATGGAATACGCCCTGCAAGATAAAGGGACTTTTACAGATAAGGATAACATAAGAGAATTTCTTGCTGAGCTTTCATATCCATTATATTTCCTAGATTTTGAAACAATGCAGCTTGTTATTCCTGAATTTGTAGGTACGAAGCCTTATGCACAAATACCATTCCAATATTCTCTCCACTATATTGAAGAAGAAGGCGGTACACTAAAACATAAAGAATTTCTTGCAGAATCAGGTGCAGACCCTAGACGAGCTTTAGCAGAACAGCTTTGCCAAGATATACCTATGAATGTGTGTGTCACGGCATATAATAAAAGTTTTGAATGCGGCAGACTTACGGAGTTAGCAAATACCTTCCCGGATTTATCTGAGCACCTGCTTAACATCCGAGATAATATTATTGACTTACTAATACCTTTTCAGTCAGGTTATTACTATAAGAAGGAAATGGGAGGTTCATTTTCAATTAAAAGTGTATTACCTGCCATCTTTCCTGACGACCCGACTTTGGATTATCATAATCTTGAAGGAGTTCATAACGGAAGCGAAGCAAAGTCTATCTTCCCTAAGATACAATACATGTCCCCGGAAGATCAGACACGAGCAAGACATAATCTGTTAAAATATTGCGAGCTTGATACCTACGCCATGGTTAAGGTATGGGAAGAGCTTGTGCGAGTTGCTGAATAATATCAAAGGAGGAAAAGTAAGATGAATAACAATATTGATGAAAATAAAAAAGAGAATAACTTGATAATAACTGCATTAAATAATTTATTCGCAGAAAATCCAATTTTTGTTTCAGAAGCAGATTTTCAATTCCATCTAGCATGGAAAATAAAAGAAACAGATCCAAATGTTGATGTAAAATTAGAATACATTCCCCACAAAATCAGCTCTAACATGCATGTTGACATAGTCGTATTTACCAAAGATGAAGTCATACCAATAGAATTAAAATATAAAACAAAAAAGTTTGAATCAAAATCAAACAATATTTTTTTGAAAGACCACTCTGCACAAGATGGCGGCAGATATGATTTCTTGAGCGATATTCAAAGAATGGAATGTATTGTTTCCTCTGATAAATATCCTGAAGTAAAAATAGCTTATGCTATCTTTTTAACTAATGATGACAAATATTGGAAATCTCCAAAATTCCCAAACACCAACGACTCACAGTTTCGTATACATGAAGGGAATATATTACATGGATCATTAGAATGGGCTTCAAAAACAGGCCTTGGAACAAAGAAGGAAAGAGAGAACCCTATTCAATTAAAAAACTATTACGAAATTAATTGGTCTAGCTATACATGGTATGCAGCTAATAAAATTGATGAATGCGATTTTAAATATACTCTTGTAGAAATCAAACCTTAATGAATGCAATAAACAAGAAGGGCCCTTTCTATATATGGGTCCTTCTTGTAAAATATTTATTATATTAACTATTTCACTAATATCTTAATTTATCCCATTTACAAAAATCCATTAGATTTTCTCTTAATAGCTTAGATGCATTTAATAGCAGCAAATTATCACATGTATCCACAACTTGGATACGATCGAGTGGAGCATACGGAAAAGGTATATAATCCGTAAACCAACCGCACAGATTTGTGATATCTAATCCTTTTTTATCTTCTGAAATATAAAAACAAGGATGCTCTCGTTTGTAAAAACCATATTCCTTTTTTGTCCATTCAAAATGTTCTTTATCTGATATTGTTTCTGCACAATATACCATATAAAAAGGCTTTCCGTATGGATTGGCATCTACATAAAGGATATCTCCCGGCTTATACGGCAAAATAACATTCGTCGGTTCACGCAATTGACTGGAGTTGCTAAGAACAAAATTCTGCTCATCGGTAAACTGCTTCACATATCCTGATTCAATAAATGATTTTCGATTAAATTCATTAGTATATCCTATTGCGCTGAGCAGATGCATCTCTAATGAAAATGTTACGCTATATTGCTCATAATAACGATCTCCGCAACGGATAAATTTAGTTACCTCCCAGTAAAATTTATTTTCAACCGGTTCATCAAATAAATCTTGATCATTAAAAATATTATTTGATTCTTCTTTTAGGTATTCCCACAGATACAGATTTAACATTGTAAAAGGCGAACATACATCCAATAAAGAATCTGCATATAGACAATCTTCATCGTCACGGTATCTCAACTTTACTCCTAAAAAAGAACATGTATAATTACTATTAACAGCTTTTTCTTTTTTTGAAAAATTAGCCATATCTTTTAGAGCAACCGCTTTAACTTTTTCTATATTTTTTAAATGCTCTTCTAGCCCAATATTTTCATACACCATTTACATTTCTATTATTTTTCCCGTCCTCCATCCTTCACAGCATGTTGGATCCTCTTTTAATAATTTCGAAGCTTTTTTAAGAAGTAGATCATTACAATCTTCCACTACTTTAATCCTGTCTAGTGGAGGATATGGAAATTCAAAATCTCTAAAGATTACCGTCTATATATAAAATATCTCCAGGTTTATATGGTAAAATTACTCCGTGGGCATTATCACAAAATATCTGTTTGGTATTCTCATTCATAGAAATTTGTCTTTCTGTTAATCGATTCAAACAGCCAATATTATTAAGTATATCAAATGTTAAAGTATCGGCTTCTACACTAAGTAGCTCCATTCTTAATGAAAAGTAAGCTCAATAATGTAAACTATATGATTTATTGATATATATCCATTTTATTACTTCCCAATAAACCATATTTTCTAATGGTTCCGCATAATTATCATATAATCGAAATAAACGATTTGAATAGACTTCCATTTCCTCCAAAAGATCTTGATTTAGTTTGAATAACCTCCATCCTTCTTGTTATCTGACATCAGTATATACACACTTATGTACCAAGAATGGTATTATTGCTCATACTTTTCCATTGCTTTTTCCAATATATCCTTAATACGCATTCTCATAGACTCTGGCAAAACTATTTCCACATGATTTATGTACTGCATTGCCCAGTGCTCCATAGCATTTGGACTGACTTTTACTTTAACTTTCACCTTTGAGTCATCCGGTTTTTTCTTTATATCTACATCTTTACCAAACCAGTCAACAATCTGATCTATGATTTCTTCATCTGCAAGAAATTCAATCCATTCAGGTTTATCACTGTACATATACGGCATAGACGATGAAATGTCTTTATAGTTTATTCCTTTTTCATATCCTTTGACCTCAGTAATCGGTGTTGCCTTTTCATCAATTATCTTCATGTCTGTAATATGGTCAAGACGATGGAAAGCCATATCTCCCCATCGTTCACTTCGTCCCATTAAATAATATCTCTGATTGTGTAAAATCATCTGATAAGGGCTTATTATATGTGTTCTGCTCTTTTCGAGTTTCTTATCTATTCCATACTTATTGTAGTCATATTCTATTTGCTTTCCCTGTTCTATTGCATCGCTGACAATCTCAATATTTCTGAAAAGCTGCTGATTGTCTGTTTTGCTCCAGTCGTTTACAGAATAAATATATTTAACACTGGCTTTAAAGTATTTATTAGATAATTGACAAAGCCTTTCAATTAAATCCTTAGAATGAGCTGCGGTTATATATTTACTGCTGAGCACTCCATCTATAAGCATATGCAATTCTGCATCTTCAAACTCCCGTACATCAATATAGCTACCGTTTTTTTCAGTAATAATCTCCACACCTGCTTCTTTGAGCAAAGAAATATTACGACCTATCGCCTTACGCTCGATTATTATGCCATAATCCTTTTCTAACTTTTTTCCAATTTCATTTTGAGTCATAGGATGTCTATAGTCACTATATTTATGCAAAACTTCCCATATCCTGATTAAAGCTAGTTTTTTAGGTTCCAGATTATCCATTCCAACTACTCCTCTAATATGTTTTCCATCTTCTTTTTTATAGATTAATACCATTCCCACCAATAATCAAATGCCTTTTTATACTGGCCTCCCTTTATCGGCATAAATTCATTTGGCATATTTCTGATTCTACGATTGGTCGCTTGCTTTAAATACTTTTGGCATTTGCCTTTTTAGGCAATTCATAATAAATATGCTTAATATGCAGCAAGAACTCCTCTGATATGAAGGAGTTCTTGACATGCATAAAATCGATATTTATATTGTTGTTATCAATCAGGAACGACTGATTTCAGCAGTCCTGCATCTGTGAGACTTGTTTATAGAAGCATATTTTATTTTTTGATGATCTCTTCAACAATATTTGTTCTTCTTTTCAACGTACACTCCAATTTATCAATTTTATAATCTTCATTTTCTTCTTTTAAATCATCGAACTGCTCATTGCTATCATCTTTAAATACTTTTATAAACGCTTCTGCAGCCATTATTTTTTGTATTCTTGGCCAAACATAAAAATCCAATTCCAATAAACTCTCATCTTTAAAGTTTTGTCGTAATAGCTTTAAGTAGAATAAGTATGAAAGTTTGTCTCCGCTATCTTCTTTACAAAATCCCATAGAACTCCATGAACCAATAGCTCCTTTTTTCACTTTTTTCCCTTGTTTCCAAACAGAATTAACAAGATTTCCAAAATCTTTTTTCAGCTCTTGATCCTTTATATATGCTCTATATATCCATTCCAGAGTAAAACTATCCAATGGCATATGACAATTTTTAAAACATCCCCTATCTATGGTTTCAATACAATATAAATATTTAAAAGCCATATTAATAATTTTTTGTGCCTGTCCGTATGCAATTATACTATCGAAATTTTTTATCAGCTTTCTACACATATTGTCATGATATTTATCGAATTCATCCTGTTTTTTATTACATGATATACACTCTACTATATCATCTATAATACTGGTATCATTCTCACTGTCTTTGCATTCGAATATATCTTTTATATCTTTTTTCTGGTGCTCTCCCCACTTTATTGTCCTGCAAGTATCAAGATATCCGGCATATAGAGCGTCTGCAATCACTTTTTTGGGTTCTTTTTTCTCATTTTCCTCCGTCTCGTCAGAATTCTGCTTGCAATATTCTTTGAAATCTCCTCTAATAATCTTTTTGAAATTTTCAACTTCCCTTGACATCTCATTTTTCAGCAAAAAACTTGTCATACGAAACCTCCTTACTATATCTTATCTCGTACCTGCCATATACAACGGCAAATCTACAAACCCATCATGTTCACTGTAATCCGCCATTGAAATTCTGAAAGCCTTTTCCGGTCTATATTTTTCCAGATAAGTTTTGAAGCTCTTGGCCTTAAGGTTAAGCTCCGCCTTCACTTCAACGATTCATATTTTCCTGCTTTCCGCAGACAGTAACCGATTGTATTTTACCATATCCGCCGCTAACCTTGACTAAACGCTGATAAAAATGCTGTTCGGTTTTCACCGAAGGCGACGGAAACTCAGAAATATCTGTGCTTTTCTCGCCTTCAAAGCCGGCATTGTAGCATTTTCATCAGCAACCCGTCAAGGTCAAGCCGACTTTGTCGATGGCTGCTTCCTCAGGCTCTGAAAATCTTGAAATATCTATATATACCATACTCTTTTGTCAAAGTGAGCTTAGGGTTTTTCTCTTTTTTTACCTCAAAAATCGCAACTTCACTTTGACAATTTAGGTTTATTTCTGAGAATAGTGTAACAAATGTAATGCACCGTTTATGGTGCTTTATGCGACAAAACCAATGCGACGCTTTTCTTTAGGCTTCGCCTTTGGTTCTGCAATGTCTTCAGCTTTGATGGTTACAACATCTTCGGTAGTAATCGAATCAAAGTCTGCTTCCATCAAACGTGTTGCTTGAGACATCCTTGCTTGCTCCAGAATATTTCTTACATACCTTCCGTTACCGAAGTCATTCTGCTGACGTGCTAAATCGAAGATGGTTTCCAGTTTAGCAACTGCATCCTCAGAAAAACTTAACCCTTTATTCTTTCCTATGAGTTTTGCGATACAGCACAGTTCTTCGGAATTGTAGTCTGCAAAAGGCACATGAAATGCAATGCGCGAACGCAGGCCGGGATTCTTCTGAAGAAATCCTTCCATCTTATCCGGATAGCCGGCAAATATGACAACCACATCGTCACGGTGGATCTCCATTTCCTGAACTATCGTATTGATCGCTTCATCACCGTATAATCCGTCACGGTCTTCTACAAGTGAGTACGCTTCGTCAATGAAAAGAACGCCTCCAAGCGCTGCTTTGAACTTGGATTTGACCGTAGGTGCCGTCCAGCCGACATACTTACCGACAAGATCAGCTCTTCCAACTTCTATCAACTGACCTTTAGAAAGCAATCCGTTTTCTTTCATAATTCTTGCAAAGAGTCTCGCAACTGTGGTTTTAGCGGTACCCGGATTACCAGTAAAAACCATGTGCATCGCCGGTCTATCTCTCTTTACGCCTTTCTCTTCGTAAAGCTTTTGCATCTTGTAATAGTTCAACGCCTTCTGTATTACTTGCTTAGCGTCCGACAGGCCGATCATCTCTTGCAGCTCGTCGTAGGCGGAGCCTTTCGGAGCCGCTTTTATAACTTCTTTCTTTGCGACCGCAATATCTTTGTACTGAGGATAGACAGATGTTTTCAATTTATTGTTAAACCAATCGTCAAAGAGATTATGAAGATCGGGAGCAAGATATCCTTTATTGTTTTCAAGTTTGTTGAACAGTTTCTTGTCTGTACGGACGCCTGCGTTCTTTGCCAGCATGGAAAGGAATGTCTTTGCTCTTTCACCGTCTACGAACTCTTCGAGAAGTTCAATCATGGATAATGTCCCAAGGTTTTCGTAGAACAGGCTTTTCGCTTTTGCACACTCTCTCGGGAGGCAAATCACCGTCAACACCTGATTCCTGTACCGTTTGGCATACTCACAGATACTCTCACTCGTTTCACTATCACAGAGTGCACGTTCATCTTCTTCTGAATCGTCATTTGCGAGATAACGCACAACCACAGCACCGCCCGAACTGACCTTGTATAAAGTGTCATAAGCCATTTCCGAGAATCTTTCTCCCGGTCTGAAATCCAGAAAGGAATAACGTCTGCTACTCAAACGATTGTTTTCGTATAAAGCCTGAAGCAAAAGCTTATACACATCTTTCCGTGTATCTCTATCATCGGTCTGAATCATGTAATGAACCGGATGACCATACGCTTTTGAAGTCGGCTTTGCGGAATAAATGCGATCAAGTTCCGGAATGAAAGTCTCATTTAACAGGTACTTACGCGCCGATTCGTAAATCTTTTCCTTGGTGCAATCTTCGATAATATTATCTCCAAATGCAATTCCGCGCCCGCGTCTACCGGTGATTTTGTCAAGGCCGAAGCGTTCCATGATATCATCGTCATCTTCAATGTAATTCATTCGGTTTGCCGCCCTAAGGAGGTTTTCTATACCATTGAAAGTGATTTCGTTTACCGCTACATCTTTCATCGTTAAATCAAGATATTTGAAAAACTCCGCAAGATCTGATTCAACCTTGTTCTTATTGTCAGCAATTACACCTGCAGTTACCACGGTGTTGTCAATCTCCGAAATAAAGTAAAATGAATTGTTGGAATGATTACGGTTGAATTCTTCGCTCTTCATTTCAATCTTTCTCTGATTTTCTCGTCTAACTCGTCTATCTTCTTCCGGGGTTTCGTTGGCTTCCATTATTCCTGTGACCTTATAGAACAGCATTGCAAATCCTCCATCATTAATTCGTCTCATCGTGTCTTACTATAATATTTATACCACAAGTAGTGTACCAAAAGTGGGAGGTTAGAATTAGCTCCTTTGTTTAATGCGCAATGCATTATCATTTGATTTTCAAGCAATTAGGCGGTAAAACAAGTGCGTAAAAAAGGAGTCCGAAGACTCCTTCATACTACTATTCGTGCGATTTTTCCCCAAGGAGGATTCACTTTCTCGTTATTCAGTAACCATAAGACCGGAATTCCACCCGCAAGTTTTTCCTGCGGAAAAGGTGCATACCCGTCTGTCAGAATAATGATACTTGCTGGCAGTTTGTCTTCCATGTGCTTAATTACATACTCGAATATGATCTGGAAGTCGGTTCCTCCGCCACCGACGGGCTTAATGATTCTAAATTCTTCTTCATCCTTAAACGGCTGCGGCTCAATGATTGCCGCATCAAAGAAGCCGAGCCAGCCTTCCAGTTTTCCGTCGAATTGGTCTATTGCACCTTTGACTTCAGTATATGCCGCCGTAATCATATCATCGGACATTGACCCGGATGTGTCTATCATAAACAGGATATCTTCCACCATATCTTCTTTACCGTTGAAATCAGGCAAGAAAAACGGACTGTCATCGAATCTTCGATCCGGTGGAGCAAACGAATAGTCAACAACTTCTTCCTGAATAAAATCATTCAAGATTGTGCGCCAATCGGTTTGCGGCTTTTTGAGTTCTTTAAGAATACGCTGAGCAAAAGCAGGGAGAAGGCCTCTTGTATTTGAGGGATCTCTAATTTCTATAGCCTCCGCCGCATCTTCAAATCGTTTGACCCACACATCGCGGAGAGTGTCATCTTCCTCATATTTACCCCACTGGGAATGATCATCCCAAACCCATACGGGTTGATGTTTATCTTTGGCAATCTCTTTTTTTGCTCTGCCATCAGCAGAACCGTGACTTTTATCATTACCTATTTTGTTTGGGTTTTTCGGAAGTATGGCATAGACCTGCTCGGCAGTATATTCATGCCCCTCTTTTCCGTCCGGTGCAATATGCATTGAGGTTCCGTATTTACTGAGTGTTATACTGCTCGCTTTTCCACCGTTTTCGAGCATGATATTTGAGTTTACAACAATGTCCGCCGCAATATTATATGCTTCAGGGTCTTCAACATCTCCGCGAAGGCAATGCTGTAGCACGACATGCAAAATCTCGTGCATCATGACAAAGTCAAGTTCTGCATCTGTTAGGCTGTCGAGGAAGTCCGTGCCGAAAGTAATCCTTACTCCATCCGTACCGGCGGTTTCAACTTCTTCGTTGACAGCATAAATCATGTGCATTAAAAGCAAACCGTAAAATCCATGGTTACACAAAATACGCATGCGTGATAACAGAAGTCTTTTTATGTACTCTTTTATCTTATCTTCAGACAGAGCCATTCATTAACCGTCCTTTCGTTTGAATCCACCTTGAAAATTCAGGGATCGTCATGAGTTTTTCTTTGTAATTCTTATCGATGTACATATAGTCTTTCATCAGAACCGTACTGAAATCGGGGGGCATTTTTTCTGCATATCGGATGGAGTTTGCAATTCTGCTCATTTCCTCTTTGTGATCTCTTGCATAGGTCGTCATTGATGCTGTCAATGCGTACATAGCATCTGTTCCGGTCGGCATCTTCATCGTTTTACCATCAAACACATCTTCGATGTTCGGAAGATCTTTATATACTTTAGCCCATGTTCTGAACTCGACCGCAACACCCGAGCCTACAATTCCTGAAATAAGCGAGAACATATCGTCAATATCATCACAGACACAGTTGAGCAGATTACTTACCATTTCCCATGAACGCGGAGTGGCAAAAGCGAGATCATCAGAGCTCGAATCAAATCCCATCAGGTAGCTCTGCCTGAAAGACAGAAAACCTAAAACTTTTTCATTGATTTCACTGCGTATTGCCCATTCCTTCCATGAGTTGAAGCTACCTGCAATTTCTATATGCATCAAACGGTTTGCCAGTGCTTTCGGCATTTTGAACGCTACAGATTTATCTGTCATACGGTTTCCGGCGGCAATCACGATGCAGTTATCGGGAAGCTTGTGCTCTCCGACAACTCTGTCCAATGTAATCTGATAAGCCGCCGCCTGAACAGACTGAGGTGCTGCGGAGATTTCATCAAGAAACAGGATATTGACAATATCATCACTTGCGTCCATCTGGAATATCTGCGGCTTCAGCCATACCGCAAGTGTTTTGTCTGCGTTGGCAGTAGGAATGCCGCGCAGATCAATGGGATTGAAAAGAAGCAGCCGGACGTCGGTTACATTGACCCTTTTGCCGGTCCTCTCGCCAATTTCTTTTGCAATCTGGCGAACTGCCTGAGATTTACCAACGCCGGGAGGTCCCCACAGCATCACTGACGGCATGGTTTTGATGGGATAGTTGCTTTGAATGATCGTGCAGTAGGCACTTGACAGTTTTTCAACCATTTTCCCGATATTCATAGAGGGGATGTTGGTCATTTTAATATCGCTCATTTCTTATCTACTCCTAATTTCTTATCAAGTATTTCGAGTTTTTTGCGGCATTCCTCGATCTCATTGCTGAAGCTTTCTTCTTTCCTCAATTCTTCTTTAAGCTGACGTTCTCTTTCCCACAACTTGGCAAGACCTTTATTTAACTTATCCAGGCGCGTTTGCAGATCATCAAGAAAATTATCGATTCGTATTAAGTTGCCCGTATTTGTATCTCCGAGTTCCACATAATAGCGACCGTTTCGTTTCAGCCAAACATAAGGTTTTTCGCGTGTCATATTGGCAGGGAGAATAACCTCAAAGCCGCGATATGTCATGAGTATTTTTTCTTTCGGTTCAAGAACATATCCCATGAGAGAAGAATGAATATAATCTCTTAATTGTTTGCGCTTTTCTGCCACACCCTTCTTTACCTTATTATCAGAAGGTGCCGGATTTTCACGTTTCCACCCTGTGTAATACGCAATATCAGCTTCACATCCAGCGATATTGTTCTTTTGATTGGACATTTTTCCGGGCATTTCTAACAGCTCTTTTTCCATACGAATTCTCGACTCAACAAGTTTGCGCTGTAATGTCAGATAGCGTGAAAGCTCGTTTGCAGTCTCCACACGCTCTTTGACGAGAGGATTTCCGACAGCCAGCGCCTTGACTTCGGCATAATCGAGCACAGTATCCTCAATATCCGTTCCACTACGCTCTGTAAGTGATCCGGAAAGTAGCCCTGTGATAAACCGCTGTTTCGTTTCGAGCAACTGCCACGAATACGCATCAAAACTTCCTTCTGTGATATAGCGGAAAATCTGTACCTTTGAATTGGTGTTCCCTTGGCGCAGAATACGCCCCTCGCGTTGTGTCATATCTGCCGGTCTCCACGGAACATCGATATGATGAAGAGCGATCAGCTTATCCTGAATGTTCACACCGAGTCCGAGTTTAAAGGTCGAACCGAGCAACACGCGAATGTCACCTTTCCTGACTTGAGCAAATAAAGTGTTTCTCTGTGCTTCGGTTTGCGCATCATGAATAAAAGCGATCTTGTCAGAAGGAATGCCTTTACTTTGAAGCATTGTTTTCACTTCATCATAAATGTTAAAACCGGTTTTAGGGGTCGATGTATCACAGAAAATAATCTGCGCAGACTTCCGGGACATTGTTCTGTAATATATATCGGCAACATTTTCAACACAGCGCGCCACTTTGGATTGATAAGTGAACACAGCACTCGGATCGACCAGCCTTAGATCAAGTGCTGCTTTCCTTCCGTCCGTCGTGATTTTCAGCATATTGTCATCTTTACGGCTGACATATCCTTTGCGGACATCCTCTGCTCTCTGCGAAATATCTTTCAGATAGTCTGCAAACTCATTTGTTTTTGAAACCAGCGCATCAGTATATCCGTCGATTTGCGGAGTGCCGGATGACGTGTCCACTTGATGAAAATCGGCAATGGATGACAGCAGAGATGTCAACTCGGGAAGATTATGGAATTTAGAAAAACGGGTTGCAAGTCGGTAACTACTTGTGTCAACATCAATTTCAAACTCGGTGCTCCTTTCTGCAAACATACCGATCCAACTGTCAAAGCTTTGAAGATCCAGCATGGCAAGCTCGCCACTTTGCAGGTACATTTGCATGATAAACGCATCCGTGATTGAATTCGTTATCGGAGTTCCGGTGGCAAATACAACGCCTGCGCCGTCGTTTTTCTTCTGCACCATACGGACTTTGTCCATCATATCCCGGCACTTCTTAGATCCGGAAGCACTGATGCCAAGCACCTTATCCGCTTTTGTTTCGATAGGAACATTCTTAAAATTGTGTGCCTCATCTACAAAGAGTCTTGTAATTCCCAAATCATCAAAATACACGCCGTTATACAAATCATCCATAGAGGCGGCAAGTTCAGATAAAGCTTTTGAAACCGCCTCTTGTTTTTTCTTCAAGCGAGAAGTGGCTTTGTTCTTTTTACTGGCTATTTCCGCAATCTTTTCCTGCTCATTAACCAGCCGGTTTCGATAGTATTCCTTTGACAACGGAATCTGCTCAAAACAACTGTAAGCAATAATAATCCCGTCGAATTCCTCGTCACGTATTCTTTCGAGAACGCTTTCTCTTTTTGCGGGGGCAAAGCTCTTCGGCTCGACACAAAGAATATTGGCGCTCGGATACATAGCGTAGAAAATGTTTTTCCATTGACCAACTATGTTGTTTGGAACGACAAACATATTTTTTTCTGACAGCCCCATACGGCGCATTTCCATTGCGGCAGCAATCATAACGTAGGTTTTTCCGGCTCCGACATCGTGTGCCAATAATGTGTTCGGAGTAAAGAGAATCCGTGCAACAGCATCCTTTTGGTAGGGATAAAGATTTACCGCCGGAGACATGTCAGGAAACTGTAAAAATGATCCGTCAAAAATTCTTCTTCGAACGCAACTGAAATTATTCTCGAAAATTACTTCAAGACGTTCTTTTCTTCTTTCATCCTCCCAAACCCACCTCTGGAACGCTTTAATCATTTTATTTTGCTTTTCAATGGCGAGTATGGTTTCGGATTGGTTAATAACTCTTTTCTTGCCTGATGAATTTGTATTACATACGACCTCATCGGTAACGGCTACCGACTTCATATTCAATGTCTTTTCGAGAATATGAAGGGCATTTATTCTGTCAGTACCATACGTTCGTGTTACCTTAACGTCGTGATTATATCTGCTTTTGAATGGTATTTCCCAGGTACCAGTCAATTCATCGTGTTTAGTATGAAAATCTTCTTCATCGTTAATGCTATACCAGTGTCTGCGCCAATCGCCAAGAAGATACTCTATAAAATCGTCAATTACATCAGCAGGTACCCACGGTGAGCCAAGCGTTACATAGATATCTTTCGTGGCAACAGTTGGAGGAAGAACCTTTTCAATGGCCCTGATATTATCGGCAAAATAGCCGTTGTATTCTTTATTGGCTTCTTTAGCCGCCTTCCATTTTCGCATCATGTTGCCAGACAGATATTCTTCAGAGGTTTCCCAACCTTTATAGAAACACTCGCCCCATGTTTCTGGGTTTTGATAGATGGATCCTTTCAGTGCACCGATAATTGTTTTGTAGTCCTCTCCGGTTACTGACGAAATATATTCAATATCAACCCGTCCAAGATTAGACAGGCTGTAAATGAGACCATCAGAAATGCTATCAGCGTGAACACCTTGAGACCTTACATCCTGATTGAACGCATTTTCCCAATTGAGCGGAAGATCCATGCTTGTGACTTCTCTGATATGGGCTTCCTTACGTTCCTTTGCTTCACGAGCTTCTCTTTCACGTCTCTCACGCTCTTCTTGCTGTCTTTTTTTTGCTTCGATAGATTCTTTCTTCCGTTTTACACCGGATAGCTTATCAATAATCTTTGATATGTCTTCAGAACTGAATGTGTTTTCCGGGTCGTCCAACAGATTCATTATCTGGAAGATGGACATCTGCTCGAAAATATCAGGTTCGTTTTTGTTGCTCATTTTCTTTAGCCTCCGAAAGTTCAGTTCTAACTTGCATGAGAATATTTCCCAATAGATTCTGTGCCGTTTTGTTTTTACACTTATCACAAGTACAATGCCCCCAGCGATTATCATGCCAGTGGTTGCCCTCTTCCAGATATGCGTCACCAGTTGAAAGAAGCATTTCACCAAGTTCGGGAACAGCAAACTTGGCTCTTTCAATTTCCAGCATGATATCTACGGAAATCAAATCCCAATCTTTTCTTAAACCAGGTTCTTTTTTACCCATTTGTTTAGCTCTCACTGGATTTTTGACCTGAGTATATTTGATTTTGTCCTCATCGTTGGTGCACTTCTGAGCTTGGAAAGCTGACTCAGCATTAGGATATTGCAGTCCTTTGAAAACAAAAGGATATTGAAAGAAATTTGAAAGAAACCGATATTGTTCTCGAAAACTTGTGATCTTCTCCATAATAATCTCCCTCTTTGTCATATTTTCTTTGCTTTAAGTATAGCCAAACCAATGTCCTATATTTGGTGCATAATATAAAGCACCAAAATATGGCTGTGAACAAACACAGCCATTTTTTCAATTTAATATGCTCTGATTAGTCGTCAACCTCAATCCATTCACCGCTCGTACTGCAACTAATGATTGCACGCTGAGATTCCCCCCACATAATGCAATTGGAATTGGTGCAAGTGAATCCGGCATTATAGGAAGATCCCTCTCCGACAAATAATCCGCCGCTATGTTCACCGCTCGCTACTTGCCCACAAGTTTCACATTTATCCTTATATCATATCGGCTCTTTAACTTTTTTACGATGAATAAATGTAAATCGTTACACTTTTTACAGCGAATATATTTTATCTTGTTATTTAATCAATCAGCTTCCCCCTCGAAAGCATAAAAAACAATCTACCCAACGCGTACTTTTGAACTTCAATCATTTCATTTCCAGAAATATTGCCGCCGCGACATAGTACTTCCATGCCTCCTCCAAAATCTTTAATAAATATATTTGTTTCTTCAAATCCGTTTCTTATGTAAAAGGATTTTCTTGCAACACGCTGACTGTAGTTATCTGCTTCCTGTATAAGTCTTTCAATAAGCAGTATTGCTCTTTTACCTTTGTACCGTGCGTGAATTTCATCAAGCATAAGGCTTCCCACGCCTTTGCCCCTTCCCTCTGCAGAAACTGCAAAATATTCTATCATAACTATGTCTTTATATTCGGTAAGCATGATAAAGCCTGCCACAATGTTATTTTCCAACGCTATAAGTATTTCCGACTTGCCCCTTTTGACAGATCTTTTAATTGAAGCAAAGAGCTTACGCTCATTTTTAGGGAAGGCTTCTTTATAAATCTTCTTTATCTCTTTCCACTGACTTTTTTCAATCTTTTTAATTTCCATCTTTTCCACACTCCTAATTATTTTAGTTATTGTGGAATATGATAAACTGTATAGTTACTATATTATCAAGGAAATTGCTTTTCTGATTTTAACTCTCAATACTAACCCAAATCCCCATACAAAGCAGCCGCAAACAACAGTTAAAATCATTTCAAAAGTATTATCTGCCAATAGCTTAGTGAGTGTTATGGTAATTATAATCCCAATAAAAATTAAAAATTCAGTTAAAATAGCAAATGTTTGAAGCTGCGATTTTGTTTTAAAAATATTCAATGCAGATTTTTCACCCTGAATAGTCTTTTCTTTGTCTGTCATCTTTCTTGCATAAAGCAACTCTGATATTTGAATATCAAGAATTTCGCATAACGGCTCATAAAACGATAAATCTGGCATTGTTTTTCCGTTTTCCCATCTTGAGACAGATTTATCGCTGACACCTAATGCTTCAGCCAGCTGCGCTTGAGTCAGACCTTTTTGCTTTCTGCATTCGGATATAAATCTGCCTATTTTCTGCTGATTCATTCAGTGCGTACTCCTTTCTTCAACTCCTATGCTATCAAAATTCCGCAAAAAAGAACAGGACACAAAATGAGAATGATACCTCAATCACAAAAAATTTAAAAGGTATCAATGAAAACCATTGATACCTTTCTTTTACAGCATCTATGTTATACTAATTCTTTTTCTTTCTTCCAAATGCAAGCGTTGCTCCGGCTGCAGCGGCGGTTATCGCCATGATTCCTGCAGCAGCATAATCACTTTCATCGCCTGTCTTGACATTGTCAGTTTTACTACTGTTATTATCAGAACTTATATTGTCTGCTTCTGCCATGTTATCATTTCCATTATTCGCATCTGTAACAGGCTTATCCTGAGGATTATCTGTGTCCGGTTCATCATCTGGAGTTTCTGTTCCCGGAGTGTTAACATCTCCTCCGGTTGTATCCATATTCACTTCAACTCCTTCAGAAGCTACCGCAAATTTATATGTTTTATCTCCGTAAGTCGTTGAATACAGCGATTTTACTATTCTGTATACACCATTTTCATCAGCATTGAAACTTCCACTGAGTGTTTCTGCCTGATCACTTAAAATTTCCTCAGAAACAACAGTCCAGCTGCCATCGGCATTCCTCTTCTGAACTTCTGTCTTTATGTCCCAGTCGTAGCCTTTTTCATCCATGATTTCACTAATCGATTTGCCTGTATATCCTTCGTTTTCCAACATCTGAATATATCCATCCATATCTGTGATTTCTGCGTCCATACTGCTGGTTGTCGAATCATACCAGAGTAAAAGGTCTAAAAGGCTCAGTGTTTGTTCCCAGATTATATGACCATCTTTGTCTGCTGTTAATATCGGTGTTGCCACTGTTTTTTGAGGGAATACTTTTCCGTCTTTGCCTACGATATTTCTGACTTCATCATCTACAGCGGAAATTCTATTAAGCTGCAGATCCAACGAGTTCATTGTGATACCTTCAGGTAAGATATCTGCTTTAAATTCTGTAATATTATTATCTGAAAGGTACAGATTGTCTAAATTAGCATTATCTGCAAATGTTCCTGTGCTAATTTCTGATATACTGTTTGACGCAAGATTTACTGTCTTAAGATTTTTCATACCGGAAAAATCTATATTGCTTATACTCTCAATAGCATTATGATCTGCATAAAAGCTGCTGAGATTATTCATTTCCGAAACACAGTTAGGTATTTTGGCAAGTTTATTATTATCAATAAACAGCATCGACAGATTTTTAAGATTTTCTGCAAAATCGTCTGGCAGATTTTCAATATTATTGCTGTTGAGGGCAAGACTTGTAAGAGTATTCAATCCGCTAAATGCTTCACTCTCAATGTCCACTATACGGTTTGTGCCGAAATCTATTTCACTCACCGAATCAAGTCCATCCATGTCTCCATTTTCAATACCGGTAATCATGTTAGTAGACATATAAATACGTTTAAGGCTGCTGCTGTTTGCAAAGAAATCTTCAGGTATATCATAGATGAGATTGTTTTGCAGATATAAATTTTCCAGTCCGGTAGCTGTTTTGAGCAGATCTGCGGGAAGTTCGCTTATTTTATTTCCGGAAAGATTCAGACTCGTCACTTTATCGCTGAGATTTCCCGCCAGCATGCTTATATCCGTCAAGCCTTTGTCAGCCAGATTAAGCTCACCTGTTATAGCCTGTATTTCTTCAGCCGATATGCTTTTATCTCCGTCAGTATCATAGCCTTCGTTTATCAGAGCCTCTGTCAGAGCTTCATTACCATCCGGAGCAGCTGTTTCCTGAAAAGTATATCCTTCCCATCCTTTTTGCATATTTGAGAACATCATATCGAGCTTAGTGTATTTATCGTAATTTCCAATATCGCTGATCTGACCACCCATAGCAGTAACCAGCACTGCTCCTTTATGTTCCTTGTCAAGTTCGCTGATTGAAAAAGTAAATTCCTGAGCCGGATACTGGCCCGTTGAATCCGGAGTTCCAACATCCACTCTTGTAGCTTCCGGATATACACCGCCAGATTCGACACTAAAATCCAACAGGAATGACACAAGGCCTGTATTCAGCATGGAAATCTTCATTTCGCCGTTCTGAACAGTCAGTTTTACATTAGGATCAAAAACGCCCTGCAGCATTGATGGAGTATCCTTACCTTCTTCATTTGCCGTAAAAGATAGTGTGTATACTCCGTCTGCAACAGGCTGCTGCTCCGTATCACCTGCGCTTCCTGCATCTTTCTGAGATATAAATGAAGCTGTCTGTCCGTTCAGATTTATCGTGATTTCTTTATCTGCATATCCCGGAACTTTTATGCTGATTATATTTGTACCCTCCTTAAAAGCACTTAGATTCAATACAAAGCCATTTAACATAGATACATAGTACGAATTCTGATCATAAGCTCCCTGAGACCGACTGTATGATATACCGTTGACACTAATCTGTCCATCTCCGTTATTTATGGCATTTGCATATGCAGATGCATCTGTATCAGCAGCATAACTGTTAATTTCCTCAAATGTAACAAAACTGTTGTTTGCATCTTCCGTAACATATTCACATTTAGTTACTTCAGGTCCCGTTTTTACTTCTTTGTTAACCACCGTTCTCTCAATAATCGTCTTTCCGTTCGAAGCCATCACATCATGTACAGACGCCGCCTGTGCTATTGTCGTCATGTGCGGTGCTGCCATCAGAGCAGCCATGGCCACTGCCGCAATTTTAAAACTGTTTTTCATTGAATTCTCCTATCTGTTAAAAATTAATCGCATTAAGTTAGTCTTCCCTAACCACTTATTATGATACATTCGTGAGAAATTCAAATCAATTTCAACTTTGTCGCACAAGCGATACAATAAAACTCATCTGCAATCCCGATGCCTTTAAAATCAGATTTTCTTTGCATGGGTGCAGATGTGCAAACAATGGATATCTAAACTGATATACCGGTTATACTATTTCAGCACAGCCGGTCTTACTTTACCTGCAAGCTGCTCAAAGCGTTTTTGCATTTTTATACCGGATATAATCTCCTTTGTCGGGAAATTCGTGTCAAATTCTTTTACTTTATCTTCATCGATATTATAAACAGGATTTTCAATATATATTCCGGACATTCCGCTTATAGTCTCATTTTCAAGCTGACAGACCTGAAGACCGTCCATGAACATATTATCTGAATTGCGGATAAGATATTGTTCCGCAGGAACAAATTCATGCCTTCTGTAATAATCAGGATCACCGCAAAGAACAATCGCTTTATATCCTAACTCTTTTGCTATCACTTTTGAACGGTCAAGCAGCAATGCTCCGATGCCTCTGTTCTGATATTCCGGCAGCACGCCTATAGGCCCCAAGGTGACAATGTCGTATTTACATCCATCATCACCCTTAATATGTGATTTAACGCACATTGAGCTTCCGACAATCTTATCATTCGCATCCGTATCCACTGCGACAATATCCAGTGACGGTATAAAAGTTTCGCATTCTCTCATAATATGAACAAGGTAATGATCTGCGCAGGCAGGTGTATAGTAGTTCCAGAAAGCTTCGCGTATAAGATTTTCCACTTCATAATGATCTTTTATCATTTCATTTCTTAAAATTATATTCAAATGGCTTTTCCTCCATATAAAATTGATAAAATATTAAAAACAGACAGCCCTATTTAAAGAGCTGCCTAAAACACATTTACTATTTTTCAAGCGGTTTCATTGTCGGGAAAAGTATGACATCCCTTATTGAAGGAGCATCTGTAATAAGCATGATAATTCTGTCCACGCCGATTCCCAGACCGCCTGTCGGAGGCAGACCTACTTCTAGCGCATTTACAAAATCCTCATCCATCGGATGTGCCTCATCGTCTGTACCGTTATCAAGCTGAGCCTGCTGTATTTTAAATCTCTCGTACTGATCGATAGGGTCGTTGAGTTCGGAGAATGCGTTAGCGATTTCCCATCCGTTGATATACGCTTCAAATCTTCTTGTTATACGAGGATCTTCAGGATCTCTCTTAGCCAAAGGTGAAATTTCCACCGGATGACCTGTTACGAAAATCGGACCGTCCATAAATCCTGGCGCATCTTCGCAGTATTCTTCAAACATTTCTGCGATAATCTTGCCCCTTGTCCAGTCTTTAAGCTCTTCGTTTTCCATGCCGTAGTCAGCTGCTGCCTTTCTGGCTTCCTCATCAGTTTCGATTGTGGAGAAGTCAACACCTGTTATCTTCTTAACGGCTTCTGCCATATCGATTCTGTTCCAAGGCGGAGTTACATCAAACTGCTTGCCCTGGTATTCGATAATAGGTGTGCCGTTTGCTTTCATTGCAGCCTTATAGACAATCTGTTCCAGAACATTCATAACATCTTCCATGTTGGCATAGGCCATGTAGCATTCCATGGAAGTGAATTCAGGGTTGTGGTTTCTGTCCATACCTTCGTTTCTGAACATCTTGCCCATTTCATATACTCTGTCAAGACCACCGACAATAAGTCTCTTAAGATAAAGCTCGTTGGAAATTCTCAGCTTCATATCAAGATCCAAAGTGTTGTGGTGAGTGTTAAACGGTCTTGCATTTGCACCTCCGGCTATTGTAGTGAGGATTGGTGTATCCACTTCCAGATATCCGAAGTCTTCTTCCAAAACTCTTTTGATTTCCTTGATGATAGCCGCTCTCTTTACGAAAGTGTCTCTTACATCCTTATTCATGATAAGGTCAACATATCTCTGTCTGTATCTGAGATCTGTGTCCTTAAGACCGTGCCACTTATCAGGAAGCACCTGCAGTGACTTGGAAAGAAGCTTAACCTCGTGAGCCTTTACGGAAATTTCTCCGTGACGAGTCTTAAACACTTCGCCCTTTACTCCGAGAATGTCACCTATATCATAGGTTTTAAACCATTCGTATTCCTCAGGAGTTATGCCGTCCTGTCTTACATATACCTGGATTCTGTCCTGCTTATCCTGAATGTCGATAAACGAAGCCTTACCCATGCCTCTTTTAGCCATGATTCTGCCGGCGATGGACACTTCCTTTCCTTCCAGGCTTTCAAAGTTGTCCTTTATATCTTGGCTGTAGTTATCTACATCCCACTTTTCTTCTATGAAAGGATTTCTTCCTGCTTCCTGAAGCTTCTTAAGCTTTTCTCTTCTTATCTGTCTCTGTTCGCTTAATTCTTCTTCAGTTATTTCAGTTTCCTGAACTTCCGCTTCCTGCGGCTGGTTGTTTCTGTTTTCTTCGCTCATTGTTACCTCTCCCATTAAAATTAGTTGCTTACCTTGAGTATATCGTAGGAAATCTTACCGTCCGGAACTTCAACCTCAACGGTTTCACCGATTTTAGCTCCGATAAGGGCTTTTCCCACTTCTGATTCGTTGGAAATTCTTCCTGAGAAAGGATCTGCTTCCGTGGAACCAACTATCTGATAAACTACAACTTCTTCTTTACCGTTTTCCTTGAGAGTAACAGTGTTACCAACATTGACTACATCCTTTTCAAGGTCGTCTTCGTCGATAACTTTGGCGTTTCTTATCATTGTTTCCAGCTTGTTGATTCTCTCTTCAAGCTCTGCCTGTTCTTCCTTTGCTGCGTCGTATTCAGCGTTTTCGGAAAGGTCTCCGAAGCTTCTCGCTTCCTTGATTCTTTCTGCAACCTCAGCTCTTGTTACGGAAACCGCCGTTTCATATTCCTCTTTTATCTTTTCCAGTCCTTCCCTGGTAAGCAATACTTCTTCTGTCATTTGTGTACTCCTTTCACTACTCAATTATGTTTTTCGCGATATCCTCCCGTCCCGTGACGAAAACTGTATTCGCGTATTTCATTCCAAATTTAACTATATCTCCAATTTTAAGCTCCCGCTTTGCCTCCTGAATATCAAGAAGGGTATGATCGCTGGAAGCGCCTAAAACTTCAATTCCTTCTTCCAAAGGTTCCAGCATTTCAGGGTAACCGTAGTCCACCTTTCCCGCTGATGCTATCGCCCTTTTTCTGATGCCCCTATCTTCATAGGTGGGAACATTTCCGAAGGCGTCGCATTTAATTACTCCCTGGGGATATGATGCTTTATCTCTTACCTCTGATATTTCAGCCTCAAGGATGAAAGCGTTTTTTTCAACTCCAGGTATGCTGCAATGCCATATATCCTCAAGATCCCTTGCCGATAGCCAGCCTTCGCCGATTCTCAGCATGTTTACTCTCGGATGCATATCTTCTGCAAGTACCCTAGGAATCGATGTGGTGCCGCCACCGCTTATGTACTTAAGCCTTCTGCCTATGGCACTTTCCACAGCTTCCGCCACCTGCACCAGTTCATCCATCTTTTCCACAGTAACATCTATTGCTCCGTAGCAGCCTAGATTAGTGCCGACTCCTGCTAAAATCAGATTATCTGCCTTCTGCTCAGCGTACATTGCCGCCTGCACCAGCTCATCTGTTTCCCAAAAGCCTTCCCTTAAATCTCCTAAATCAGCCATAAGGATTACCTGATGCTTTTTATGCTGTTTGCCTGCTTCGTTATCTAAAAACTCAAGGGCTTCTAAGCTGCTTACAAGACTTATATCGGCTACCGCTACTACATCTGCAGCCTCCGACGGTGCCGGTATCCTAAGCATCAGCCTCTCTATATCAGGAGCGATTTCCTTAGCTCTCTTGAGCTGTTCGAGTCTTGATGAACCTATCATCTCGGCTCCTTCCTCTGCTGCAGCCCTGATTGCTTCAGGAATTCCATTACAACCCTTTATCACAAAGGCGGGAAATATCCCAGCATTTTCGCAAAGTTTCTTTACAGCTCTGACATTGCCTCGAAGCTTTTTCATATCCACAATAAGTCTCGGATATTGCCTCATTTGTTTTCCTCCGCAAATCTTATGATTTTCTTGGAGGTGTTTTTCTTAAGCTCTGCCTTTCTGACATTTATTTTCCTTATCTGCTTGTAAACAGGATTTATGGCGTTGTATTTGTCAACAACCTCCCATACCAGGTTTTCCAGTTCCTCGTCAGACATATCTTCGCCGTAGAATTCTTCCACGCCTTCCATATCCAAAACGATGGAAGCGGCGATGATTGTATCGTTTTTGTTTTCCGCCTCTGTCTGGTAAACCATGGATTCTTCGATTATAGGGGAAAGGTTGAGAGTGTATTCAACCTCTTCCGGATAAACATTTTCACCGTTTTTGGTGATAATGACATTTTTCTTTCTTCCTGTTATATATGCATATCCCTGCTCGTCGATATATCCCAGGTCTCCTGTATGGAACCATCCGTCCTGAACAGCTTCAGCCGTTTCCTCAGGCATCTGGTAGTAGCCCATCATAACATTAGGTCCCTTTACGCAAAGCTCGCCGATGCCCTCTTCATTTACATCCTGCACCTCAAGCTTTATACCCGGGAATTCGATTCCTATGGATGATGCCACAGGGGCAGTATCAGGGTTTAATGCAGCCAGTGGAGCACATTCAGTTAGTCCATATCCCTGAACAGCATTTATGCCGAAATCTCTTATGCCGTCCAAAACCTCAGGACTTATGGCAGCTCCTCCGCATATCATTATCCTCATTCTGCCGCCAAACACAGCCAAAATATCCTTAAAGAATATCTTGCCGATATTTATTCCGACCTTTTTAGTCTTATTGTTAATACCTATCACCTTTTTGAGAGTGTTTTCCTTGCCCTTCTTTCTGACATTTTGCCATATTTTTTTATAAAGTTTTTCAAATATGGCTGGAACTCCCAAAAACATAGTAGGCTTGATTTCTTCGAGATTTTTAGTTATGTATTTGAGGCCTTCGCAGTAGGCTATGGCAGCCCCCTTATACAAAGGCATCATAAATCCGCATGTACACTCGTATGTGTGATGCACCGGTAGCACGGAAAAGAATATATCATAGGAATTAACCTTGAGAATTGTCGGTGCAAGCATTATATCGCTGGCAAGGTTCTTCTGGGAAAGCATAACTCCCTTGGACCTGCCTGTTGTACCGGAAGTAAACAACAGCACGCTCATTACATCCGTATCAATTTCCGCGTTCAGAAATCTTCTGTCACCTTTAGCTATAAGCTCTCTACCTCTTTCCACAAGACCGTTCCAGGAAAGGGATATGGCGCTGTCCTCGGCAGCATCCATGTTTATGAGAACAGCCAGCATATTGGTGTTCTTTTCTTTAATGCTTCTGAACATCTCTTCGTATTTTCTGTCGAAAATAACAGCACTTACCTGGGCCTGAGTTATAAAGACCTCCAAAGTTTCTGCAGGAAGTTCCTTGTCCAGTGGCACCACAACACCTGTGCCGCATACCGTTGCCAAGTAGGAAAGAGCCCATCTTGAGGAATTGGCTCCTATTATCGCTATCCTTTTATCCTTTAATCCAAGATCCACAAGGGCAGTTCCCAGGGCATTCATCTTTTCTGTCATTTCCCTGTATGTGGTTTTGCCGTAAGGTGCGCCCTTCTTTTCCTTTTCGTAAAAGGCAACATTATCCGGATAAAGGGCTGTACTTGATAAAATCATATCCCTTATATCCGTAATAGGTCTTGATTCCTTATACTTTACAGCAGGTCTCGGATCGTTGTTTACCAAATCGGCTATTTCCTGCGCCCACTTTCGATCCGCCTCTTTAGTGGACCAGGTTCTCTCAAATGACATCTTACTGATCTCCTCCGTTCAGATTGCTTTCGAGATGTCTCTTTATTTTTCTAGTAGTCGTCTTTTCAAAGTCGATCTCTCTTATCCCGAAACGCTTTACTCTCTTATATGTCGGCATATTTTCATTTACGCCGTCTATTATGGACTGCATCAGGGCACGAAGCTCTTCGTGGCTTATGTCACCCTTTTCGTCCTTTATGAACTGATAATTAGGATATATTTCAGCCTTTACGATAACATCATCGTTTCTCGGTCCGTCCACTCCGTGTACCAATACTTCTTCGATGTAATCGCTTTTAGACAGATAATATTCAACTTCCTCAGGGAAAATGTTTTTACCGTTCTTTGTAACGATAACGCTTTTCTTTCTTCCCGAAACATAGAGGAATCCGTCTTTATCCATATATCCGTAGTCTCCGGTGTACAGCCATCCGTCTCTTATGGCCTCCGCCGTAGCTTCCTCATTGTGATAATAGCCCAGCATCACAGAAGGACCTTTACATATGATTTCACCGATGCCGTTTTCGTCTTCATCGACGATTTTTACCTCTGTACCCGGCATAGGAAGACCTACGGAAGCAGGTCTGCTGTATCTGTCCTTGTTAACCGCAATTATAGGGGCATTTTCTGTCATACCGTAGCCCTGAATCATCGGAAATCCCATTGCCTGATAGTCTTCAATTACGGCAGGATTTATCGCAGCTCCCCCTGCAATAAACAGAGAAATAGCACCGCCTGTAGCTTCATGAATCTGTCCAAAGATTTTCTTTGTTATCCAAGGATGATTGTATAGCTTCCACTTTTTAGAAAGCTCCACCATTTTCCTTAAGGTGTCCGCCTTACCGGCCTTTTCTACCTTTTTCCATATCTTTTTATGCATCATTTCAAAAATGAGAGGCACCGCCAGCATTACATTTGCCGGAATCTCTGCCATATTTTCTTGAATGTGCTTAAGGCCTTCACAGATTGCAAGAGTCCTTCCCTGGTAAAGACCAGTCATTATGTGACATGTCATTTCATATGTATGATGCATCGGCAATACCGAAAGGCCTATGCCGTTTTCCATAATCTGCACATACTTTGACATGTTATATACATTTGCCGATATGTTTCTGTGGCTTAGCATAACGCCCTTGGCAAGGCCTGTTGTTCCTGAAGTAAACAGCAAGGCTGTCATTGCATCTTTATCTATTTCGGCGTCTTTAAATCTGCTGTCGCCTTCTTCAATGAGCTTTTCGCCTTTTGCTATTAGCTTTTTAAAGGAAAGCTCATAGCCTTCATCTTCTTCCAGATCCATGCGTATGAAATGCTTTATGCTTTTTATGGTATCCTCGTATTTCATCACTTCATTCATGGTCTTTGTGAGCTTTTTGGAATATACCACCGCAGATACTTCGGCACGGCTGAGAAGGTTTGCAACCTCCAGCGCCTTAAGTTCTCTATCTATAGGTACGATTACCCCTGTTCCGTTTACAGTTGCAAAATATGTAACAACCCAAGGATAACTATTTTCACCGATTACTGCAATTTTTTCGCCCTTTAGACCCATATCGATAAACGCAGTGCCAAGGCCGTTTATATCCTTTTCAAATCTGCTGTATGTAACAGGCACAAATTTTCCGACTTTTTTATCCTTATACAGGAAAGCCGCTTGATCCGCATGAGTTTCAAAACTTTCAGCCAAAAGCTCTCTTAAGTCAGATATCTCTCTCGGATTATATAAACTATCTTTATATTTAACTTTGTTCATTGCCGGTACTCTCTTTTACTCTTCACCAATAAACTTGCTTACTATCTCAATGGCATCCTCAATGCAACCGTTGCATGATCTGAGCATTTCGCCGCCATCAAGGCCTTTAAGCTTGCTGCAGATTACTGAACCGTTCTTTTCTTCAAAGGCATCCATAAATCCGCTGCCTATTTTATAAGTATCCTGCTTACTTGTAACTTTTTCAGTATTTCCGTCTGCATTTTCCAATCCTGCAAGCAGAACCATTGCAGTAACTGCACCACATACGCCCTTAGTGCCTGCGATGCCTCCGCCAAAACCTTCACTAATTTTAAGAAGGGTTGACTCGTCTATTCCGTATCTGTCCTTAAAGGCGCATGTTACCGCCTGAGAACAGCTGTATCCTCTTTTTCTGCTTTCAATTGCAATCTGTTTTCTTTCTTCTGTTTTCATATTTTCTGCCTCCTGAATATCTTTGTTATTATATCATATTGTAACTGCATCCTTCAACTGATAGGTCGAATTTGCAGATTCCCTTATATGCGCAGTATTGACAGGCTTCAACATTACCCACCTTTTTAGGCTTAATGCCGATTTCTCCCCGTGAAAGTTCCTCTGCCATTTCCTTTACCTTGCTCATAACTTCACCGGTCAAAGCATCAAAGTCTGTTTTACTCATTATCCTGTTTTTACCTTTAAAGATTTTACCGTCCGGGTCTATGGCATCCGTAACGCCGCTGTCTCCCAAAAGGAATCCGTCCAGCTTATATTCGCTGTCCAAATTTGCCTCTCGTTCTATTTTGCCTGTTTTCTTCGGATTTTTTACCATCGCATCCTTTACATGGAAGTAAAAGGCTCCTCCCGGCTTAAGATCAACACCTGAGGATGCCATCAGGTATATAAACAGCTGCAGCTTTACTCCCGCCTTTGCCTCTGCTTCGTTATAGCTATCCTTACCTGATTTATAGTCTATAACCTTGCTGTAATCATTCTTGAGAATATCAAATCTGTCTATCTGACCTTCTATCAAGACTTTATCCGTTGCAGCCAAAGCCGGCAGCTCTTTGTTTTCTCCGAAGCCCGCTTCAAACATCATATCCTTTATGCTGCCCTTTCTCACTTGCTTTATAATCATCCAAATAGAATCGTTGCAGACTTCTTTAATTCGCTCGTATCTGTATTTTTCCACATTGCCGCGCTTTAAAAGTCCTTCATTATATTCCGATGCTATCTGTGACAGCATTTTTTCCGTCATTTTTTCGACATCCTGTCTTGTGACCGTCATCCACGGAGAATTAGAGTCCGTTATATCCATGCCCTTTTCTTTAAGGCCTTCGGACAGTTTTTGGGAAACTCCCATTATGCAGCTGTGATAGATGCTACCCGCTTCAGGGGCTTCCACCTTGTATTCCTTAATTTCCTCAGGTCTAAGTCCGTATGAAATAAAATGAGCGAAAGGACATTTACCGAACTTTTCCATTCTTGACGGGCTGACCTTAAGGATTCCCTCTTCTGTTTTTCTATAAAGCTCTGCTGCCCTTGCACCTTCGCTGCTGCCTACACCAAATCTTTCGGTAATTGCATCTGCAATTTTTTGCACATCTTCTCTTTGAGAAAACCAGGAAAAAACTTCAGCCCATACCCTTTTGTCAAATTTTACGCCTTCATCTTCTTCCTCTTTTCCCTCTGCGATTTCTCTCATGGCACCGATAAGATTATTTACCGCAGCATCTCTGCCTCCTATAAAGTCCTCTGGATTTCCCTCTGCAAAAATATCCTTTTCCGGCTTTATTTTAAGCATCTCACAGACTTCAGAAAATACCTGGGAAGCCTCAACTCCCTTTCCCTCGTTGTCGGAAGCCGCATAACTCATATAAAGATGCTCCTCCGCCATGGAAAGATTTCTGTATATGGCCATGGATTCCTCCATGCTCATCAAACTTCCCATATTGCATATATCTATATCGTTTTCTGCAAGAATTTCCTTTTCCTCTTCACTTAATATGCCCGCTTCATCTCTGTCCATTGGAAGCATATCCTCTGAAGCATCAAGAACAACCACAGCCTTTACACGGTTTCGCCTCGTTCTCTGCATATTACCCATAATCAGACTGTCAGCTCCCGGAGGTATCAATCCCAACTTAACAGCTGAAAGTCCAGTGTTAAGTAGCTTTGAAAATTCTCTTGCGGATATTTTTTCATCTCCGATAATCTCTTTCATCTGATTGAAAATATCCATCATCTTATCCCATATCTGCACGGTCTGCGCAGATTGCTCCAGCATGCCTGCTTTATCCTGACTTTCTGCCATGGCATTGAGCTTATCCACAACTGCACATCTTCCTTCCATGTGCCTTATTATGGCATCCACTCTTTCCGATAGATTTTCTGTCTCCTTAAATTCCTGGCAAAAAGCTTCAATAGGCTCAATTACCTTTTTCCTTATATTTTCAATTTCTTTAAGGCCTTCATCCCCATAGACTCCAGCTCCTAGGGTAAATGGTTTTATCCATCTGCCTCTGGTTATGCCGTATCTTTCAGCATATATCTCAAGCCTGCTTACTTCCTCCGCGTCAAGCACCAGTCCGCTTTTGATGTATTTCATCACATCCTCTCTGCGATAAAATCTTTCAGCTACATCCAAAAGTGCTACAGTTGCCATAACAACTGGATGACCCGTAATATCTCTCTTATTGTCGATAAAGAGCTTCATTCCATATTCTTCAAAAACTCTTTTATACAGGTATCCTTTGTTTTCCAAGTCATTGGAAATAACAGCTATATCTCCGTATTTATATCCTCTATCTCTGACAAGGGATTTAACATGAGCAGCTGCCGTCGCCGCTTGATTGTAAATATTGGCGGCTCTTACCACTTTTATGTCACCGGCGCTCTCTGTGATTTCAGGTACTGCTGTAAAAAGTTCCTTTTCTATGTGAGCAATATCCGGACTCATTTTTCTTTTATATGCATCATCTATTTTCGATATTTGTACATCCGAATAATCCCTTTTAAATCTGTTTATAAGGCGTCCTGTCAAAGCAAACAATTCCCTACTTTTATCTTCATCAGAATATGTCAGCACGATATTAACCGCTTTGGCCCATTTTTCAAGGCTTTTTATTACGGTTAAGTTTTTTTCAGTAAAAGAATCAAAGGCATATATCCATATGCTGCTTTCTTTTACAAAATCCGCCTTGTCCATATTTTCAGCAAACAGACTGATTTTGTCCTCGCTGTCTGTGTACTTGTCCTTTATGGCTTCCTCATAATCCTCAAAAATAAGCTGCATTTCCGACAGTTTTCTATGCAGAAGACTGCCTTCCTCAATATGACTTTTTGCTTCATTCAGATTTGCCGGACTTACCTCGTGCTGCTTAAATTCGGAAATCAGATTGTTTACAAGGGAAACAAAATCCTGCTTTAAGGTGCTTCCGCCAAAAACCTCCAGCTGCTCCCTTCTCTTGGCGATTATGCCCGTAAGAAGCATCTGTCTGCCTTCCAAACCGATAAAGTTTTTCCTGATACCAGCCTTATCAAGCACTCTGTTTCCCAGTCTTGAAAAGCTCATAACATCAAGATCTATAAAAGCATCCTTATGCAAATAAAAGAAGGCATCCTTCTCAGCCTGCAGCGTAAACTGATCAGGTACGATGAGTATGGTTTTGCCTTCCGTATGTTCGTATATAAATTTCGATTTATCTATATCTTCTCTGCCGTAAAATATGTTCAGCATTAGAATTTCTCCAAAACATCAAAAATATCTTCAGCTTTTTGCAAAATCTCGTCGGGAGCATACTCTCCCATATCCTCAGGCTTTTCATCAAGCACATTCCACCCCACCAGTATGGACTTGACTCCTGCCCTTTTGGCACTGATAAGATCATACATGGTATCACCTATCATTACTGTATGCTCCGGTGCAGAACCAAGTCTTTCCATTGCAATGTAAATCGGCTCCGGCTCAGGTTTATGCTTTTCACATTTATTGGCGGTGATAAGCTCATCAAAGCAATTTAAAATTCCGCACATTTCAAGGCCTTCCACAGAGGATTTTTCTCCCCTTGATGTCACCAGTGCCACTTTAAATCCTCTGACCTTAAGTTTTTTTACCATTTCCACAACACCAGGAAATGGCTTCATCATCTGCTCGTGATGCTCTGTCTGATATTCCTTATATATGGCAAGAGCATCATCGGGATCCATTTCCGGAAAAAATTTTTCAAGGGAGGTTCTGAGAGGCTCCCCGAAGGTAACCTTTAAAACTTCCTCTTCAGGCTCTATGTTTCTTGTAACTTTATATAGATGCTTCCAGGAATTTACGATTCCTTCTCTGGTATTCATCAAAGTTCCGTCAAAATCTATCAGAACCGTATCTATCATAATAATCTCCGTTTCTATTAGCTATCAGTTATCTATCAGTTTATTTAAGCTTCATTGTAAGGGAAATTTTTTGTCTTTCCTTATCAACCTCGAGGATTTTAACCTTTACGGTATCGCCTACAGAAACCACATCCATAGGATGCTTTATAAATCTGTCGCTCATCTGAGAAACATGAACAAGTCCATCATTTTTTACACCGATATCCACGAAGGCACCGAAGTCTACAACATTTCTGACGGTTCCTGTCATTTCCATTCCCGGCTCAAGGTCATCAAAGTCCCTTACATCCCTTCTAAATACAACCTCCGGCGCATCCTCTCTTGGGTCTCTGCCCGGTTTTTTAATTTCCTCAACTATGTCTCTTACGGTAAATTCACCGATTTCCAGCTCCTGGGCCATCTTATCCATAGCTTTGCCAAGATTCTTTAGTGGATTATCATTTTTAGGAGCCATATCCTTTAAAGCCGCTAAACCTTTCGCTCTGCTCTTTGGTCTTTCCTGCTCCTTTGGCGCAAACTGGATGCATACTCTTTCTTCAATATCAGCTACTCCGCCCTTTGCCAAATCTTCGCCCTTTATGCCCAAGGTTTTTAAAACTCTTTCAGCAGCTTCATAGGACTCTGGGTGAACGGATGTGGCATCAAGAGGATTTTTACCGTCGGAAATTCTTAAAAAGCCTGCACACTGTTCAAAGGCTTTAGGTCCAAGCTTAGGAACATTCTTAAGCTGCTTTCTATCGCTAAATGGACCGTTTTCCTCTCTATATGCAATTATATTTTTAGCAACGGCGCTGCTTATACCTGCGATATGCGAAAGCAGAGAAGCAGAAGCCGTATTAAGGTCAACACCTACTCTGTTTACACAATCCTCCACAACATCATCCAAAGCCTTTTCCAGGTTTTTCTGATTTATGTCATGCTGATACTGACCTACACCAATGCTCTTTGTAGGTATCTTAACAAGCTCTGCCAAAGGGTCTTGAAGCCTTCTGCCAAGAGACATCGCTCCCCTTGTGGTTACATCCAGATCAGGATACTCTTCTGTGGCAAGCTTCGATGCCGAATACACTGAAGCGCCCGCCTCATTTACTATTGTGTATCTGATATCCCTTCCGGATTTTTTAATATATGAAGCAACCACCTCTTCGGTTTCACGGCTTGCTGTACCGTTTCCGATTACTATTGTATTTATCTTAAATCTATCTGCCAGTTTTTCCAGAGTTCTTTCGGTACCGGCTATATCTTCCTTAGGCTTAGTAGGGTAAATTGTCGTATAAGCAAGGAGCTTTCCAGTTTCGTCGATTACAGCCACCTTACATCCAGTTCTGTAGCCTGGGTCTATGGCTATAATCCTTGCACCTTTTACAGGAGGTGTCATAAGCAGCTTTTCGGTATTTTTTGCAAAAATCTTAACCGCTTCAGCTTCCGCTCTTTCCGTAAGAGCATTTCTTGTCTCCCTTTCCACGGAAGGCGCAATAAGTCTCTTGTACGAATCCGCTATGGTTTCATTGAGAATTTCTGTAAATATCGAATCGCTGTTTGTAATCACCTTATCGGCAATAGCTCTTTCCATCGATTCGGTATCGGTCTCCACCTTAACCTTTATAAATTCTTCCTTTTCGCCTCTATTTATAGCCAGCACCCTGTGGTTTGGCATCTTTGATACAGGCTCGCTGGAATCATAATACATTTCATAGACGGATTTAGCTTCCGGGTCTGTGGCCTCTGTTTTAATCAGGCCATGGGCAGCAGTTTTTTCTCTGATGATGTCAATGATTTCTGCATCATCGGAAATCATTTCAGCGATTATATCCATGGCTCCCTGAATTGCATCTTCAGGAGTTTCCACTCCCTTTTCTGCGTCAACAAACTCCGCCGCCAGCTCTTTTGGCTCCCCTTCCGTAAGTTTCTGCTCAAGGAAAGTGAGCGCAAGAGGTTCAAGTCCCTTTTCCCTCGCCTTAGACGCCCTTGTGGCCTTTTTCTGTTTGTATGGCTTGTACAGGTCTTCCACCCTCTGAAGAACTTCTGCCTTCATAATCTCAGCCTTAAGTTCTTCTGTCAGTTTACCCTGCTCATCTATAAGCCTTATAACCTCTTCCTTACGCTCTTCAAGTCCTCTCAGATATGCCAATCTTTCGTCGATGGCTCTCAGGGCTTCATCATCAAGGCCTCCTGTGGCTTCCTTTCTGTATCTGGCTATAAAAGGAATCGTGTTGCCCTGGTCGATAAGGTCTATTGCCGCACTGACCTGGCTTTCACGAACTCCAAACTCTCCTGCTATTTTTGCCGCTATATCCGTCATCTGTTCTCCTGTTTTATTTGGTAATAACTATGTTGTATCCTTATATCTTTTGCTTAAGTTCTTCATTGATAAAGTAATCCAAATCTCCATCCAATACCTTATCAACATTTCCCACTTCCGCTCCGGTTCTGTGGTCCTTTACCATGGTGTATGGATGGAACACATAGGATCTTATCTGGCTTCCCCAGGTAATCTGTGAAAAGTCTCCTTTAAGCTCCTTAAGATTTTCCTTATGCTCCTGTTCTGCCAGTTCCATGAGCTTTGACTTGAGCATTCTCATGGCCATTTCCCTGTTCTGATGCTGAGATCTCTCGTTCTGGCAGGACACCACAATATTTGTCGGAATATGTGTAATCCTAATGGCAGAGTCCGTCTTATTAACATGCTGACCGCCTGCTCCGCTGGATCTGAAGGTATCTATCCTCAAATCTTCAGGGTCGATTTCCACGGTTATCTCATCGTTGATTTCAGGCATTACATCCACCGATGCAAAGGAAGTATGTCTTCTGCCTGAAGAATCATAAGGAGAAATCCTTACAAGTCTGTGAACGCCCTTTTCGTTTTTAAGATAACCGTAGGCGTTTTCTCCTTCTATAAGAAGTGTTGCGGATTTGATGCCGCCCTCCGTATCCTCTTGCAGATACAAAAGCTTTACACCGTATCCGTTCTTTTCTCCGTATCTTGTGTACATTCTTAAAAGGATTTCCGCCCAGTCCTGAGCATCTGTTCCGCCTGAGCCTGCATGAATATTAAGAATCGCATTGCTGGCATCGTATTCTCCTGTAAGAAGGGTCTTTATCTTGACCTTTTCGAACTTCTCATCGTATTCCTTACCGAGATTGATGACCTCTGCTGCAGTAGCTTCGTCGTTTTCCTCTTCTGCCAGCTGAATCATAACCTCAATATCCTCAAGGCTCTTTTCCAGATCTTCGTATTCACCTAGCTTATCCTCAATGGCTTTTTTGTTTTTTAAAACTCCCTGAGCCTTTTCTCCGTCGTTCCAGAAATCCTCTTTCATGGTCTCCTTTGTGAGACCGTCTATCTTTTCCCTAAGCCCAGCCGGGTCAAAGGGACTCACCTACCTCTTTAAGGTCTGCTGCCATCTGGGGCAATCTGCCCTTCAGCTCTTCCAGCATAACCATTTAAATCACCCCTTTATTTATCTTTTCCGCAGCAGTATTTATACTTCTTGCCGCTGCCGCAAGGACAAGGGTCGTTTCTTCCAACCTTTGGCTCTTCTCTCTTTACAGGCTGTTGCTTAGGCTTTTCCCTTTCAGGTACCTGCGCTGCCTGTGGAGCTCCCGCTGCCATTGCCTGTTCTGCTGCCATCTGTCTTTCAACCTCTGCAACATCTTCCTTCTTTTCTTCACCGCCGGAAATAATTTCCTTACGCTCTGTCTTTGTTGCAAGGGTTACATTGTAGCAGAATTTCACGGTGTCTTCCTTGATGGAGCCGATCATTTCCTCAAACATATCAAAGCCTTCCTGCGCATAGGCTCCGGCAGGATCTTGCTGACCGTATCCTCTAAGGCCGATACCGCTCTTAAGTTGATCCATGGCATCGATGTGATCCATCCACTTGCTGTCCACAACTCTTAAGAGAATCATTCTTTCCAGTTCTCTCATACGGTCTACGCCGATTTCCTCTTCCTTTTCCGTATAAAGCTTTTCAAAGGCTTCCTTGATTTCTTCAATAAGGCTTTCCTCTGTCATGGACATCAGATGGTCTTCGCTGGTGTCAACACCTTCAAATCTCGGACAGATTCGTCTGAGATTCTTTGTGAGAGTATCAAAATCCCATTCCTCAGGGAACTTGCTGTCGGCTGTCACAGGAAGCACGCAGCTTTCAATAAGTTCACCTGTCATATTGGTGATATATTCCTTAAGGTCCTCACCGAAGAGAACTTTCTTTCTTTCTCCATAGATGATTTCCCTCTGCTTGTTCATTACATTGTCGTACTGCAGGACATATTTTCTTGCTCCGAAGTTCTTGCCTTCCACTTTTTTCTGAGCGTTTTCAATGGAACGGGTAATCATCTTCGCTTCGATGGCTTCATCCTCACCAAAGCCCATTCTCTGAACCATAGCCTGCATTCTTTCGCCGCCAAAGAGTCTTAAAAGCTCATCTTCCATGGAAATGCAAAATACCGTTTCACCAGGGTCTCCCTGACGACCGGAACGACCTCTCAGCTGGTTATCAATTCTTCTGGATTCATGTCTTTCGGTACCTATTATGCAAAGACCGCCGGCATCTCTAACCCTCTGCTGCTCGTCCTTTCTTTCTTCTTTGAACTTATCATGAAGTCTCGTAAACTCTTCTCTTGCAGCTTTAAGTTCAGGATCATCGGTAGGAATAAGAGTTGCCGCAAAGGCGATTACATCAGAAGGATATCCTTCCTTAGCCATTTCCTTTCTCGCTTCAAATTCCGGGTTACCACCCAGGATAATGTCCGTACCACGACCAGCCATATTTGTTGCAATTGTAATAGCTCCCTCACGACCGGCTTCTGCTACTATCTGAGCTTCCTTTTCATGGTTCTTTGCATTAAGTATATTAAAGCCTTTAATGCCTCTCTTTTTAAGCATTCCAGCTATGAGCTCGGAATTTTCTATGGAGATTGTACCAACCAGTACCGGCTGACCCTTTCTGTGGGCCGCCTCTACTCTATCTGCAATGGCGTGATATTTTCCTCTTTCAGTAGTATATACCGCATCCTCGTTATCGATTCTCTGAATAGGTTTGTTTGTAGGTATTACCACAACATCCATGTTGTAAATATCACGGAATTCGTCTTCTTCAGTTTTAGCCGTACCTGTCATTCCGGACAGTTTTTGATACATTCTGAAATAGTTCTGCAAGGTGATTGTAGCAAGTGTCTTGGATTCAGATCTTACTTCTACGCCTTCCTTGGATTCTATGGCCTGATGCAGACCGTCGCTGTATCTTCTTCCGAACATCAGACGACCTGTAAATTCGTCGACGATTACTATTTCTCCATCCTTTATGATATAGTCAACATCCTTTTTCATGATGTAATTGGCTTTAAGAGCCTGCATTACATGGTGGTTGACTTCCATGTTTTCAGGGTCGGCGAAGTTTTCAATTTCAAAGTAGGCTTCGCACTTTTTAACACCGTCTTCAGTTAGAGAAACCTGTTTATCCTTTTCCTCAACGGTGAAATCCTCTTCAGCCTTAAGGCCTTTAACGAATACATCCGCCTTTTTATACATGTCGGTGGATTTGTCTCCTCTACCGGAAATAATGAGAGGTGTTCTTGCCTCATCTATGAGGATGGAGTCCACCTCGTCGACAATGGCAAAGTTAAGTTCTCTCTGCATCATGTTTTCCTTGTAGAGAACCATATTATCTCTCAGATAGTCAAAACCGTATTCGTTATTTGTACCATATGTTATATCCGCCTGATAGGCTGCCTTACGCTCTTCTGTAGGAATACCGTGAATAACACAGCCCACTGAAAGTCCTAGGAAGTTGTAGCACTTGCTCATCCACTCGCAGTCACGCTTTGCCAGATAGTCGTTGACAGTTACCACATGAACACCCTTGCCTTCCAAGGCATTAAGATATACAGGAAGTGTTGCCACCAAGGTTTTACCTTCACCTGTTTTCATTTCAGCTATTCTGCCCTGATGGAGAACGACACCACCTATAAGCTGCACTCTAAAGTGCTTCATACCGAGAGTCCTTGCAGCTGCTTCACGACATACCGCATAGGCTTCCGGAAGAATATCGTCCAGAGTTTCACCGTTTTTAAGTCTTTCTTTAAATTCCGGTGTTTTAGCCTTAAGCTCATCGTCGGAAAGAGCCTGCATGCTTTCGTCAAGGGCTTCAATTTCGTCTACTATTTTTTCTACTTTTTTGACTTCTTTGGCATTGAGATCACCAAAGATTTTTTCCATTAATCCCATATTTTTCTACCTTTCCTAACTTATCTTTCTTATCTTTTTATCACACATTGATTACTTCTTTACATAACTAATAAATTATACCATAAATAGCGCCAAAAAAATCATAAAAAATGGGCTTTCCAATAAGGAAAGCCCTAAGCGTATCGAACTCTTAGAGAGATTCGTAAATCTTCTGTTTTTATCGCTTATACTTTTTAATTTCCTGTCGGAATAAACGGTCTTACCGCATCCGCCAGATTATGAATATTTCTTGTCTGAATAAACACCTTACCCTGTCCGTGGAATTCATTTACAATACCTTCGCCAGTCTTAAATCCGAAGGTTCCGGAAGCCACATGTATATCGTAATCCAGTGAAGCATCCCATGCTACCACATGTTCGTTATCGATGGTGAGCGGTTTATCCGGTGTAATTTCCATTGTAAGTATATCTCCGAAGGCAGATACTAAAATGTTTCCTGTTCCCTGTGTTTCCATCACAAAGAACCCACCTGTGCCACCCAAAAATGCTTTTCCTATGCTCTGGGATTTCATCACATATTCAACTCCGTTATCACAGGCAAGAAATGCACCTGTATTAAGTCTATACTGTGTATTTCCGCCTACATCAAGGCTTACGATTTTGCCCGGTGTTGCCGGTGCAATACCTATAAATGCATCGTCGGAAAGACCGTGAGCATGGGTTATAAAGATGCTTTCACCGCTGGTTACGCTGCGGCCGATTGCTCCCAGCACTCCGCCAAGACCTTTTTTACCGCTGTTCATCTTTCCTTCCAATTCCACATTGGAAAGATAAGCCATTGCTCCATTTTCGATTTTAACGGTTTCGCCGTTTATAAGTTCAATATGTACCAAAGGGCAATCGGAATCGCCTAAAATCTTATACTTCATTTTATTTCTCCCCTTCATTTTAAACATTCAGTACTTTGCTGAGAAAATCTTTAACTCGTTCTTCCTTAGGATTGTCAAATATCTCCTCTGGAGTTCCTTCCTCCACAAGATATCCGCCGTCCATAAATACAACTCTGTCTGCAACTTCTCTGGCAAATCCCATTTCGTGGGTAACTATAACCATTGTCATACCTTCGGCAGCCAGATTTTTCATTACTTCAAGTACATCTCCTACCATTTCCGGGTCCAGGGCAGATGTAGGCTCGTCAAAGAGCATCGCTTCAGGCTCCATGGCAAGGGCTCTCGCAATGGCAACCCTCTGCTGCTGTCCACCGGAAAGGGACTTTGGATATTCGTCGGCTTTATCAGCCAAACCAACCATTTCCAAAAGTTCATGGGCTCTTTTAACTGCATCGTCCTGGGACATTTTAAGCACATTTATAGGCGCCATGGTGATGTTTTCAGTTACCGTTTTATGAGGAAAGAGATTAAAGTTCTGAAACACCATGCCCAATCTCTGTCTCACCTTATTTATATCAACATCAGGAGCATTTATCTTTTCATCATCCAAATACACTTCACCGGAAGTAGGCTCCTCCAAAAGGTTTAAGCATCTTAAAAAAGTACTTTTACCTGAACCTGAAGGTCCGATAACGCAGACAACTTCTCCCTTTTCTATATTTTCATCTATTCCTTTGAGCACTTCGTTGTCTCCGAAGCTCTTATGTAAGTCCTTAACTCTTAACATCTGTAGACATCCTCCTTTCCACATAGTTCATTATCTTTGAAAGAGGAATTGTCAGTGTCAGATATGCAAATGCCGTACCAAAGTAAGCAGGGAAATATACAAATGTGGATGACGCCCACAGCATACTTGCCCTTGTTATATCTGTTACGGAAATTACAGACAATATCGCTGTTTCCTTAATCAGAGTTACAAATTCATTACCTAAGGCCGGAATGATAATCTTTACAGCCTGAGGAATTACAACAAGTTTCATAGTCTGTCCATGGGACATACCAAGAGACCTTGCCGCTTCAGACTGACCCTTATCTATAGCCTGAAGACCTGATCTGATGATTTCTCCCACATATGCCGAAGAGTTGACACCACAGGCAATTATGCTAGCAATTACCGGTGTATCCCATGTGAACATTATTCCGTTGCTCTGAAGCAGCATCGGAAGACCCATATACAATATCAGGGCCTGTACTACCAGAGGAGTACCTCTAAGTACATCAACATATACCGATGCTATTCCTCTAAGCACTTTTACATTTGATGTTCTGCATAAAGCGACAATCAGGCCTAATACAAGACCAAGCACAACGGCTACACCGCTGATAAGCAGTGTAGTCGTCGCTCCGCTATATGCAATTTTTATACCTTCAATATAATCCTGCATCTAACGATTTTCTCCTTTACTAATTCAACTGTAACCTTTTATTTTTCTGCCAGTCCCCATTTTTCAAGGAGTTCATCAAATGTTCCGTCTTCCTGAACATTCTTAAGTCCTGCGTTAATCTTGTCAAGAAGTTCTGTGTTACCCTTCTGAACTGCGATGCCGTAAGATTCAGTTGTTACATTTTCACCTACGATTTTAATGATGTCAGGCTGCTGGTTCATGTATTCCAAAGTTACAGGCTTGTCGTTAAGCAGAGCATCAACTGCACCAGTGTTTACTGCCTGTACTGCATCGTTTACCTTATCAAAGCCAACTGCTTCTGCAATCTTACCTTCTTCTTCAAGCTGCTGAGCTACATCCATGCTGCTTGTTCCAACCTGATAAGCAACCTTCATATCGCTTGTCAGATCGTCAACGGAATTGATTGTGTTGTTGTCATCAGCTACTGCCAGTACAACGCCGGAGTCAAAGTAAGTTTCTGAGAAGTCAACTTCTGCTTTACGTTCATCGCTTGCCCACATACCTGCGGCTACGATATCAGCGTTTCCGGACTGAAGTGCCGGGATAAGACCGTCAAAGTTGTAGCTTACGAATTCAACGCTGAATCCCTGATCTTCAGCTATAGCATTCATAAGATCCATATCGAATCCTACGATGTTACCGTCTTCGTCAGTTGTGTCAAACGGTGGGAATGTAGGTTCAGTTGCTACTGTATAAACCTCACCGCTATCACCGCTGCCGCTATCGCTGCTTCCGCAGGCTGTTACTCCTACTACCATGATCAATGCCATGCATACGATTGAAATTTTCTTAATCCAGTTTTTCATTTCCTCTCTCCTTTTCCGAACTCTTTGTTCTTTTTAACTATTTTTCGATACGCAATAAGTTTTCTTAACCTTAAACTTTTTTAATTTTGTAACCGGTCTTTTTATCTCCTGCCGGGTACAGTAATAGTTATACACCCATACAAATAATTTTGCAAGCATTTTTTGAAAATTTATTCATATTTTTTGCATATCCGAATATTTTTTGTATATTCTCTTTCGTGTTTGTGTATTTTTCGTGTATATTTATACTATACAGCATAATCTTTCCAAAACTTTTTTTGAGCGAAAAACAAAATCGAGGCTATCTTAACCTCGATTTCAAATATTATTTATATTTATTTTCACTTTAAAGCATACCCAATTCATTCATTTTGTCGAAAACCCTGGCTATGCCATCCTGCAGATTATCTGTATCCATCACAGCGCTTTCCATAGGGCAAAGGCCGTCACCTGTGCGGTTTATAATCTTTGGTGTCTTTTCATCATATGAATATGACATGTCGTTGATTTCCATAATCCTTTGCGCCGGCTCACTTATTAGTTTGCCGTGAATATATGCAGCGTTTCCATCAGCCATAAACATTGCACTGGCTTTACCTATTACCTTGTCCACCACAACGGCATCTTCTAAATCTCCGCAAAACCACGCATCTGCCACTGGCGCTATGCTGCCTCCCGTATGTTCAAATATTATGCCATCTTTATATATAACGCAGGTTGTATCATCACCAAAGAAATTATTTTTAAGCTCTTTGGCAATAGCTGTATTTATTTCCGTTTCATGTCTGTTATTACAGTTGATATCTGTCATATCAGTATTCACCGTTTACCTTTCTGAGAAGTTTAACCATCGGCGGTATCAGCACCAGCTGAAGTATCATACCCGGCACTCCCGCACTGATGGAAAGGAAGAACATCTGCATGTTCAGTCCCGCTATGCCAAGCAGGTTTATCATTATTACATACATCAAACCGCTGGCTATTCTACCGCATATCATTGTCACAATTAAGCCTAGATATACGCTTTTTATTTTCTTTCCCACAATTCCAGCTGCTGCACCGTAACACATTATTTCCACTGCCATAATCGGCATTGTAAGCACAGGCGGCATCTGGAAAAGCATACATGAAATAACAGGGCTCAAAAATCCTACTATCATTCCAGATCTGCTACCTAGCAGATATCCGGCCAGTATTGCAGGTATATGCATCGGCAAAAGCACTTTACCTACATCCGGCACCGGCAGAAAATGAAACATCTGCGGCAACAATATTCCAAGAGCTAAAAACAGACCCGTATATACAACTGTTTTACTTGTACTGCTTATATTCTGATTCATAATTACACCTCTCCTTTAGTCTGTTTACGATTAGAATTTCTTTTTGCAAAGGTCTTTTATAACGCACTCATCACACTTCGGATTTCTTGCAGTACAGCATCTTCTTCCGTGAAAAATAAGACTGTGATGAGTTTTGGTCCATCTGTTTTCAGGAATCGTCTTCATCAGAGCCAGTTCTGTCTTTAAAACATCTGGTTCATTTACAAGGCCTATCCTGTTTGAAACTCTAAACACATGAGTATCAACAGCGATTCTCTGATGCCCAAAGCCCACTGCCATTACCACATTTGCCGTCTTGCGCCCTACTCCAGGAAGCTTAACAAGCTCCTCATCTGACTCCGGCACTATACCATCGTATTTTTCCACAAGCATTTTAGCCAGGTTGATGATATTTTTCGACTTGGTCCTGTACATTCCGATTGTTCTTATTATCTCCGCAACTTCATTTTCACCGGCCCGAGCCAACTGTTTTGGAGTTTCATATTTTTTAAAAAGTTCCGGCGTAACCTTGTTTACACTGACATCTGTCGTCTGTGCCGACAGCACCACTGCAAGTAGCAGATGAAACACACTGTCGTAATCAAGGGCGCATTCCGCATCCGGATATTCTTTTTCTAAAAGATCTAAAATTTCATTGACCTTTTCTTTCTTCATCGCCATTTTGGTCCTCCGATAGCCTAAAGTCAATTTTTTCTCTCTTTATCCTTTTTCTGTATATATTTACCGCTAAAGTGAAAATATAATCATATAAAAGGAACATTATCACTCCACCGATGATAATTATCGCCATAGGCATATCAGGAAGCTCGATGTTCCCTAGAAAAAGCCCCTTAAAAAACTTCAAAGAAGCCGCCGATATGACACCGAAGAATACAATTTTAACTACAATCTGTGCCCATGCCGTACTGATTTTTTCTGTAAAATACTTTACAAATCCGTACAGCCCAAAAAACAATCCGTAAGGAAGTATTGCAAGTTTATTAGGCACCAGTATAAACGACAAAATGAGCGCCCCCACATATACTAGCGCTCCTCCCTTTAATCCGTTTTCCATTATAACGACACCGGAAAACAGTCCTGCGATAGCATAAAAAGTCATCTCTGTACCCGGTATCAGTGAAGCTCCCACAAGGGCAGCTACTGTCAATGCCAGGCACAATGCAGATACTGCCAGCTTTGTGGTGTCCGTTCTTTTATAAGCACCGTTCATGCTTTATTCCTCCCAAGAGCAATTACAAACATTTAAACCTTAAATGCAGTCACAGCACATATCCAGACAGCAGTAGCACTGAAGTGCCTGACAGAAAGCATCCTCTGTGGATCTATATCCTCTGCCTGCTGCTGCGTTTCTGTATACTCCGCCGGAGCTCATAAGAGCACTTAAAGCTCTTCTGTATTCCTGATTTTGAGGATCCATGCTTACGGCCTGCTGAATTTTACTCATGGCATCATCATACCAACCTTTTTTATATGAAATCATACCGGAAAGGAATATCCACTCGGCATTCTTAATTTGGATTCTGCTGAGCATAGCTTCAGCTGCACCTAAATTGCCCGCATCTATTTCCCTTCTTATGGATTCAAACTGTGGATCTCTTGAACCTCCGCCATAAGAACCGCCGGAAGCACCTGCTCCCTTGTTTTTCATCAGCATTTCATAAGCCTCATTGACTTCTCTAAGCTTTTCTTCCGCCAAATCTGCCAGTGGATTATTCTGATATTTGTCAGGATGATATTTTTTTACAAGCTCCCTGTATGCAGCTTTAATTTCCTCTTCCGAAGCGTTTTCCTTCACTCCAAGGACTTCATACGGATTAATCATTATCGTCTTCTCCTTTTTCTTCTTTGCCGAGCACTTCTTCTGTCTTTTTAAGAAGTCCTACATATACTATATTCTCTATTATTCCTCTGTTTTTCTTTATATCTAAAAGGTCAAAGGCCTTTGCAATTTCCGAAAGATAGATTACGAGATTTCTCTCCACATCTTCTTTTATTCTTTCTCTGAAAGCCGTTGCCCCCTCATCCTTATACTCAAATCTGTAAAGCAGCGGATTATATGCACCGCTTTCTATGTTTTCCTCTATATCGTCATAGGCATCCATAAGATAAATCCATTTGCCTAAATGGTATCCTACCCTTGACAGTATTATTTCGCTTTCTTTTATATCACATCTAACGCTGACAGTTTTTAGCCCTTCCGAAAAAATGGTTTCCATTATTTTAGCAAAGGCTTCCGCCGCTGCATCTATACTGGCACACTTTTCCTCTTCAAGGCTAGTAAGACCAGACAGGTTTTCTTCTATTCTGGTACACAACTCCGGCCTTGCAGACTTCAGTTTTTCAAATCTGCCTTTCATCATACTGCTGATTGCCTGAGCCTTTTTATTTCCTTCATCTCTGATATCATCGGCTAATTTATACCATGCAAGTATCAGCATGACATCAGCTGCAAAATCAATAGCATCCGAATAAGCTATGGCCTTTTTCTTAACAGGATTTATTATACAACCTTCTCTAGAGAGGTTTTCCCCTTCGTCATCAAGACAATCTAGTACAACTGCCAAAAAAGCCGCATCATAGCTCAGTACCATTCTCGGTATCTGTCCGTATCTTCTGCCGATGGATTTGCAGACACCGCAGTAGTATGCTTTATATAATTCCGCTTCTCTGACCTTCATCTCAGGTCTATATGCAACTACATATCCTAGCATATCCATCCCTTCTTTCTTTTTTTTACATTCACGGACGCTATTGTATCATAAATGCCTTGGATATTCCACAAAAGAAATCCTAAATTACAATATATTTATTTTCCTTTTTATACCTTTAAAACATTGACATAAACCTACTGGGGTTATATGATTGTATACAAGAATACAATCGCACAGAACGGAGGTAATTATGGGTAAAACTTTAGCATACAAGATACTGGAAAGTCATCTGCTTGCAGGAGAGCTTGTTCCAGGTTCTGAAATCACCATTAAAATGGATCAGACCCTGACTCAGGACTCTACAGGCACAATGGTTTATCTACAGCTTGAAGCAATGGATGTGGACAAGGTTAAAACTGAGCTTTCAGTTGCCTGCATCGATCACAACACACTTCAGACAGGCTTTGAAAATGCCGATGACCACGCATTTATAAAAAGCGTAGCCAAAAGACACGGGGTGCTTTTCTCAAAGCCTGGTAACGGCATATGCCACCAGCTTCATCTGGAAAACTACGGTATCCCGGGCAAAACTCTGCTAGGATCCGACAGCCATACACCAACAGGCGGCGGACTTGGCATGATTGCCATAGGTGCCGGCGGACTTGATGTAGCTGTTGCCATGGCAAAGGGCACATATTCTTTGACAGTGCCTAAGGTAATCAACGTTCAGCTTAACGGAAAACTGAAGCCTTGGTCATCTGCTAAGGATGTAATACTCAAGGTTCTTCAGGAACTCACCGTAAAAGGCGGCGTAGGTAAAATCGTAGAATACACAGGCGAAGGAGTAAAAAGCCTTTCAGTAACAGACAGAGCGACAATCACCAATATGGGAGCCGAGCTTGGAGCGACAACATCCATTTTCCCAAGTGATGAAAACACTAAAAAATACCTGGAATCCCAGGGAAGAGGTGAAGACTTTGTAGCTCTAGCAGCGGATCCTGATGCCGTATACGACGAAACACTGGTTATCGATCTTGATCAGCTTGTACCGATGGCAGCAAAGCCTCACAGTCCTGACAATGTTGATACTGTGTCAAACATCGGCGAAATCAAAATCGATCAGGTTGCCATTGGAAGCTGCACAAACTCTTCATATGCAGACCTTATGAAAGTAGCTGCTATCCTCAAGGGTAAAAAGGTTCATCCTGATGTTTCCCTTGTGATATCACCGGGCTCAAGCCGCATACTCAAAAAGCTGGCCGAAAACGGAGCTCTTGCAGATATGATAGGAGCCGGCGCAAGAATCATCGAAAACGCCTGCGGACCTTGCATCGGTATGGGACAGTCACCTAAATCCGGAGCTGTTTCCTTAAGAACATTCAACAGAAACTTTAAAGGAAGATCCGGCACTTTAGATGCCCAGGTATATCTGGTAAGCCCTGAAACTGCTGCAATCTCAGCAATAAGAGGAGTTCTTACCGACGGTAGCACCTGTGGCGAGGCTATGCCAACCATAGAGGATGCAGACTTCCCTAAAAACGACAACTTTATTATCTATCCGGAAGGCTGCAGCGTAGACAACACTCCTGTAGAAATGGGACCTAACATTAAACCTTTCCCAAGAAATGAACATCTTACAGATACAGTTGAAGCAGAGGTTTGTCTCCATGCCGGCGATAACATCACTACAGACGATATTATGCCGTCGGATTCAAGACTTCTGCCTTACAGATCCAACGTGCCTTACCTTTCAAACTTCTGTTTTGAAAAGATAGACGCAGGATTTGCAGAAAGATGTAAAAAGGCAGGAGCTTGTGCTATAGTCGGAGGCGAAAACTACGGACAGGGTTCCTCCAGAGAGCATGCCGCACTGGCACCTCTATATCTGGGAGTAAAATTTGTACTGGCCAAGTCCTTTGCAAGAATACACAGATCAAATCTGATAAACAGCGGAATACTACCACTGGTATTTGAAAATCCGGCAGACTACGACGACTTTGCCATAGGCCATAAATTGGTAATCGAAAATGCTATTGCTCAGCTCGACGGCGAAGCAATCACAGTTAAGAATCTAACCAACGGCAAGGAATACAAAGCTCGTGGCAACTTCTCAGATCTTGAAAAGAAAATGATACTGGCAGGAGGTAAAATCAACCTCATCAAGGGAGAATAATATGGAAGACAATATCTTAAAGATAAAACAGATAATGGAAGAGCAGCTGGCCAGAGTGGAGAGAATGAAAGCCAACAACACTCCTACCGACTTTGCCGCTCTTGATAAAATAATCATAGGCGCCGCTGCCGGTGACGGTATAGGTCCGGTTATTATGAAAAGCGCCAGAGCCGTACTGGAAAAACTTCTGGCAGATGAAATAGCATCGGGCAAAATCGAAATCAGGGATATCGAAGGCCTTACCATAGAAAACCGCGTTGAAAAAATGCAGGCAGTACCTGATGATGTTCTCGAACAGATAAAGCAGTGTCATGTACTGCTCAAAGGACCTACAACAACACCAGGCAAGGGAGACGGCCTTCCAAATATTGAAAGTGCCAATGTAACCTTAAGACGCGAACTGGATCTCTTTGCAAATGTTCGCCCTGTAACTGTTCCAGAAAAGAATATCGACTGGATATTTTACAGAGAAAACACCGAGGGCGAATACGCTTTAGGCAGCAGAGGCATAGATATTTCCGATGAAATATCCATGGACTTTAAGGTAACAACTGATGCCGGTACAAAGCGTCTTGCCCGTGCGGCCTTCGAATACGCAAAAAACAACGGCAACCTTAATGTTTCCATAATAACAAAGGCGAACATAATGAAAAAGACCGACGGAAAATTCTTAAGCCTATGCTACGAAATGGCAAAGGAATATCCTGAAATTAAAACTGACGACTGGTATGTGGACATCTGTGCTGCAAATCTGATTAACGATCAGATTAATTCCAACTTCAATGTATTTATCCTTCCTAATCTCTACGGCGATATAATCACTGATGAAGCCGCTCAGATTCAGGGAGGCGTGGGTACAGCCGGAAGTGCAAACATCGGCAACAGATACGCAATGTTTGAAGCTATCCACGGCAGCGCTCCTCGTATGGTAAAGGACGGCATTGCAGAATACGCAAATCCTGCCAGCCTCCTTAAGGCCTGCGAAATGATGCTGCGCCATATAGGATACACAGATAAAGCAGAAAACCTGTGTGCTCTGGTGGATGAAGCTTCAGCAGCTTTAGACATGCCGGGAGACGGCACAGGCAATACTGCCGCTGAGTTTACTGAATTTATCTTACAGAAACTTTAGCAAAACCCGTAAGAAAGAAGGAAAAGCAAATGGCAATTTCAGCTGACTTATATACCACCTTAAGAGACGACATACTTAACGGTACAATTACAAGCGGCTCCAAGCTTACGGAAAAGGTCCTCTGCGACAAATACGGCATAAGCCGCACCCCTGTCCGCGAGGCTCTTCAAAAGCTTGAAATGGAAGGTCTTGTGGAAAGCATACCAAACCGCGGATTTTTCGTGCTTGGCTTAAGTAAACAGGACTATCTTGATATGTTCACTTTAAGAAAGGTATATGAGATACAGGCCATTACATGGGCCATTGAAAGGGTAACCGACGAAGAATTTGAAGAGCTAGAAGAGCTCTACGAATTTATGGAATTTTACACCATGAAAAACGATATGGCTAAGATGCTTGTCATCAACATGAACTTTCATCAGATGATATACACAGCTTCACATAATAGGATGCTTAAAAACCTGCTTTCCTCCTATCAGGAAATGCTTAAGCATGCAGAAAGTCCCTTCGCCGATAAAAGCGATGACTATCTCAAGCAGGTATTCAAAGAGCACAGCGCCATATTTGAAGCATTCCGAAAACGGGATGTGGATGCCGGCATAGCTGCCATGACGATTCATATGGATAATTCCAAACAGCGTTATCTAAAACATATGAAATAAACTAAATAAAACAAACAAACGGAACTCCATTCAAGCGGAGTTCCGTTTTTACATTGATTTTCTTTATCTTTTCTTAAAAAATAATCTTTTCGTAAATATATAGCATATCGGATTCATGTAAAGGAATATGCACCACGGTATTGCACCGTTACCTATATCCAGCATGGAAAGAGGTACTGCACATGCCACGGACCACGGCACAAGACCGCAGATGGTTATAAGCGAATTTCCGATGTCCATTGCCAATTCCTCATTGCTGGCTCCCTTTCTCTTATATGTATCCCCTAGCAGCTGCACTGAAAGTATAGTTGCTATGGTCTGATTGCAGAAAATCATAACGGAAAGCACCGAAAACACCAACTGCAAACCGAACAGTCCAAGCTTAGTTGCCGCCTTGTCCATCTTATCTTTAAGGCTATTTAGCATTCCCGTTTCTTCAAAGATTCCCGCATAGGAGCTGGACAGAATAACAACTATCATAACCTCCACCATGGAAATGACACCGCCTCCTGCCATAATATCTC
>OGWU01000040.1_pt1 | contig 68442 bp, 64 predicted proteins | sample 1576071 | NCBI WGS metagenome assembly OGWU01 (sample SAMEA3541582, study PRJEB24748) | human gut metagenome | biome: human gut; feature: human-associated habitat; material: faeces | place: China | collected 2012
AAAGTCTTTTGCGTTTCCGCTTTTTGCTACGTTGCTATATTACATGATGGTCTTTGTTTGGGTCAAGGAATATCACATTCTTTCACTTTTCTTCACCTTTTCTTCACAAAAGTGACAAAAATGATATCTATTTTCTCCAGAAAAGCATATTATCTTTGATTTCCGCCTGCATTTCCCCTTTGTCTTTCATCCAGGCAAGATAGGATCTTACTGTGCTGCCTATGAGAACATACTGCTCAAAGGTAAGCTGCATATTATACTCGTCGAAAACTCTCTTAAGTATCTCTTCAAAGTTTTTAGGTTCTGCGCATATGTTCTTTATCTTTTCTGCTGCCTCATAAACCTTATCTCTGTTGTAAGCCGCCAGTTCCTTTACGCTTTCTCCTGCAGGAGCATGGGCAGGCACAAAGAACTTTGCTTCCATATTTTCCACTTTATCAAGGGTTTCAAGATGCTTTTCCACATCGTAAATAAAAGATATGCCGTATTTGTCCAAGGTCTCTTTGCTACTTATGCAATCTGCCAAAAATACCGTATCGTCAGGAGTTCTGAAACCTACCATATCAAAGAAATGTCCAGGCAATGGTATAACTTTTACTTCCTTAGGATAATCCGGATCATCAAAGCCTCTGGTTTCGCTCTCCTGCGCCATAAGGAATTTATGTCTGAGATCCTTAAAAGGATATCCTCCGTACAGGAACGAAGGTTCCAATATCGGATGTTCCGTAAAGGCAGCCTCTATACCATCTGTGAACACCGGACATCCCGTATTGCGAGAAAGGTATGCATTTCCGCCGATGTGATCCGCATTTGAATGTGTATTTAATATGCCCTTAAGCGTCCATTCATTTTTTTCAAGAATCTGTCGAACCTTCCTGCCTGCATCCTTGTCGCTGCCTGCATCAATAAGGTACACTTCGTTTTCGCACGCCTGATATACGCCGATTTTAGCAGGGCAGTCGATATAAAATGTTTTGTCGTTTACTTTGATGAGTTCATACATGATTGCTCCTCCTCTCCGCCGGTCTTTTCCGGATTTTAAAACTATTTTGCTTATTGCATTTGTATATATTTTTTCAACAAGTCGTACATTTTATCGCTGTGGACAACATAGCTTCCGTGATTTTCGCCCGGAAGAATATCTAATGTAGCTCCGGGAATATTCTGTGCTATAAGTTTTGTATGCTTTTCGCTCACAATGTCCCTTTCTCCTGCCACCACATGAACCGGAATTTTTATATTTTGCAATTCCCGAGTCTTTATATCCGGCTCCACCAACATCATACGGATGCTCTTTTTGCGGTTAAACAGATATCTTATTTTCCATGCCAGCAGGGAATACCACTTAATTCCTTTCGGGAACAGATTTGCTCCGCTTACTATCAGTTCAGAAAGCAAGTCTGGATATCTTGTGGCTATAAGCAGTCCGATTATGCCTCCGTCGCTGAAGCCGTACAGAATCGGTTTTTTAAGACCTAGTTCCTTTATAAATGCGGCAGTATCCTCTACCATCAAATCATAGGATATATCATCGGTCATCTGGCTCTTTCCGTGGCATCTGCTGTCAGGCGTATAGACTGTAAAGTGCTTTGACAGCTTCTCTGTCAACTCCTTAAAGATGCCGCCGTGTTCGCCGTTTCCGTGAACAAGTATCATTGGGCTTCCCTGACCCTTTACCTGATAATTTATCTGTATTCCATTGGCCGTTATCAGCATCGATGCGTACCTCTTTTCCCGTTGTATAGCCTTTATTTGTTATAGTTCAAATTTATATTGTAATCGCATATTTAATGACATTATCTTGCTTATTTTCAAATACTGAATACGCATCCATGATTTCATCAAGTCTGCAACGATGGGTTATAAGGCATTTTGCGTTCAGTTTGCCGCAAGCTGTCAAATCCATAATTTCCTGACAGAAATTGCCGTCAACACCTCCCGTTTTAAATACAAGGTTTTTCCCGTACATATCTGGAAGCGGCAGCATCTGGGTCTCCTCGTACATGGCAACCACAACCACATTGGCATTTGGACGCGCAAGTTTCCATGCCATCTGAAAAGTATCTTTACCGCCGGCAACTTCAAATACTACATCTGCGCCTCTTCCGTCCGTCAATTTCTTTATCTCTTCTTCCGGATTATCCCTTCCTGAAACGAATATAATATCCGCAAGACCTTGCTTCTTTGCCAGCTCCAGTCTATATTCATCGGTATCTATGGCAATAATCTTTGCAGGCGTATAAAGGCCGGCACACATCATAGTGCATAGCCCCGTAGGTCCTGCTCCTATTACCGCCACCGTATCCGCAGGCTTTATTTCACCTATCTTTGCGGCCCAATAGCCCGTTGACAGTATATCACCGTTAAACAAAGCCTGTTCATCCGTTACATTATCAGGGATTAATGTCAATCCGTTATCCGCAAAGGGTATCCTTGCGTACTCTGCCTGTCCGCCGTCGATACGGCATCCTAACGCCCAGCCACCGTTCTTGTCGGTACAGTTGTTTACAAAGCCTCTCCTACAGAAAAAGCACTCACCGCAAAAGGTCTCTACATTAACAGAAACTCTATCTCCCGGTTTAAATTTTTTCACGGCCTTTCCCACTTCAAGGACTCTGCCTACAAACTCATGCCCTAATATCGTGTCCGGCACCGCTCTTGGAACAGCTCCGTGCTTTATGTGAATATCGCTAGAACATATTGTTGTCAGCGTCACCTCCACGATGGCATCTCTTTCATCTATAATTTTAGGCATAGGCCTTTCTTCCAAAACAACCTGTCCATCGCCTTTGTATACAACTGCTTTCATAAGATTACCCCATTCTTTTTAACATATCTATTTATGATAAGGCTCATTTCTAAGTATCCTAAAGCTTCTGTATATCTGCTCCAAAAGTATAACTCTCATCATCTGATGGGGGAAAGTCATATCCGAAAAGGATAGTGCAAAATCAGAACGCTTCATAACATCCTTTGAAAGTCCCTCCGACCCTCCGATTACAAATACTATGCCTTTGGCTCTGCCTTCCGCCATAAGCTCTCCGATTTTTTCGGAAAGGCCTTCACTTGACAGACGCTTTCCCTTTATTTCAAGGGTTATGACATATTCTCCATCTTCAATCCTTGAAAGAAGATTTTTTCCTTCTTCCTCTACATCATCGGTCTTGCTTTCCTTTATTTCCTCGACGGTGGTGCGGCAATAGCTTTTAAGCCGCTTCATATATTCATCGACCCCATCACTCCAGTATTTTTCCTTTAGCTTTCCGACACAAAGTACCTTTATATACATATTTTGCTTTCTCCTATACAGTATACAGCGGGCTTTGCTCATCCTGGGTTATCACTTCAAAGGATACTTTTTCCGCAGACAAAAGCCCGTTTGCCTCTAGGGCGTTTCTCACAGCCAGTCTGGCCATGCCAGGGGTATTGTTTTCCCTGCTTAGATGTGCCAGCAGCACCCTGCGCTTTTCGTCAAAGGGTTCCTTTAATATCCTTACAAGACAATCCGCCGCTGCAGTATTTGACAGATGTCCGTGATCTCCCAGTATTCTCATCTTAATCTGATAAGGATATTTGCACATCTTTAAGACATTTATCTCGTGATTTGATTCTAGCACAATTAAATTGGAATCCTTTATCTCCTCAAATATATCATCGCTGATATGTCCCGTATCGGTTACGATGCTAAGTTTGCGTCCCTGATAGGAAATGGAATATCCCACCGGCTCCACAGCATCATGATGTATACGAAAGGGCATTATCTCTATATCCTTTATTGTGAACATTTCTCCACTGTTAAAGGTTCTGTGCCTATCCTCCAGCTTTTCATCAGCAATCTGCTCCCAGGTGGCATTATTGGCATAAATGTACGCCTTATCGCTTTTTTTGCAAACCATCTTTATGCCCTTTACATGGTCGCTGTGCTCGTGGGTAACAAGGACTCCGTTTACCTGGTTAGCACTTATACCCGCTTCATTTAACCCTTCTTCTATTTTTTTACCGCTTATGCCGGCATCTATTAAAAGCACATATTCTCCCGCCTTTACGAGATAACAGTTACCTCTGCTACCGCTGGCAATGGAGCAAAATTGAAGACTCATATCATCTGTTCCTTTCTTTAAAACATCTTAAATTATACAATACCACAAAAGCTGTTTCAAATATGATATAATATGCTCGTTATGAACGAAATGAAAACACTTAGGATATACACCGACGGCGCATGCTCCGGCAATCAAAACGACGAAAACATAGGCGGCTGGGGTGCCATACTCGAATTCGGTGAACATAAAAAGGAACTCTACGGCGGAGAAATCAACACCACCAACAACCGAATGGAGATGATGGCTCTGCTGGAGGCTTTGCGTGCCATAAAAAAGCCTAACTGCGTCATTGAGGTATTTTCCGACAGTAGCTATCTTATCAGCTGCTTTAAGGAAAAATGGTATGAAAAATGGCTTAAAAACGGATGGCTCACTTCCTCCAAAACTCCGGTAGAAAACCGAGAGCTTTGGGAGCAACTGCTTCCTTTCCTCAACGAACATAGCATTAGCTTTTTTAAAGTTAAGGGTCATGTAAATTTAAATCACCCTTCCACAAATGTTCAAAAGCATTTTGAAAAGTTCAGACAGTGGAACGGAAATCAGATGACCTATGATATGTTTGAGCACGCCACGGAAATGAACAATAGGGCAGATGAGCTGGCAAACATCGCCATGGACGAATTGCGCCGTTAAATTCCATATGATTTAGCGGTTTACATTCATAAATCTTTGTGATAAAATCACAATATCATAATAGTTAAAACATTGTAGACATTGTAAAAGGTGAATGGTATGTTGACTTTATCAAATGCGGCAAAAGCATATTACTACCGCGCAACTTTACTTTTGAATATAAGGTAGGGCGGGTTTTGCTGCAAAGATAAAGACTGGATAAATATGAGACGGTTATCTCCACAGTGAAAACTCCTGTGGAGCTTTTTTTATACAAGGAGAAAGAAAATGATCATTTTACTGAAGCAGAATCCCGATCCGAGAAAGCTTTCCTCCCTACGCACATGGTTGAGAAGCATGGACTTTGAAATTCATTACAGCCAGGGAACTTCCACAACCCTTATGGGGCTTGTGGGTGATACATCTTCTCTGGACATAGACATGATTCGCGCCCTGGATGTGGTGGAAGAAGCGATCAGGATACAAGAGCCTTATAAACTTGCCAATCGCAAATTTCATCCTGAAGACACCGTTGTGGATGTGGCAGGAGTGAAATTCGGAGACGGCAGTTTTCAGATTATAGCAGGTCCATGCTGCATCGAGTCGGAAAGCCAGGTCTGTGAAATAGCCGAAGACATCAAGGCTTCCGGTGCATCAATTCTCCGGGGCGGCGCATATAAGCCACGCACTTCCCCTTATTCCTTCCAAGGAATGGGCGAAGAGGGCCTAAAACTTCTAATGGAAGCAAAAAAACTCACCGGCCTTCCGGTTGTAACTGAGGTATTGGATATTTCACAGCTTGAACTCTTTAAAGATGTGGACATGATACAGGTAGGCGCCCGCAATATGCAAAACTACGAGCTTCTTAAGGAACTTGGAGAAATGGATAAACCGGTTCTCCTCAAAAGAGGTTCCGCTTGCACAATAGAGGAACTCTTGATGAGCGCTGAATACATCCTCAAAGGAGGAAACGAAAATGTTATCCTCTGCGAAAGAGGTATCAGAACCTTTGAAACAGCCACAAGAAACACCCTTGATATAAGTGCTATACCTGTACTTAAAAAGAAAACTCATCTACCGGTAATCGTGGACCCAAGCCACGGCACAGGAAATGCAGCTTTAGTGCCGCCTATGGCCCTTGCAGCAGCTGCCGCCGGAGCCGACGGCCTTATGGTGGAAGTTCACAGCATGCCTGAATATGCCCTCTGCGACGGCCCTCAGGCAATAAAACCGGAAGATTTTGAAAAACTGGTTGAAATGATAGAAAAGCTGAGGCCTTTTGCATATGATTATAAACGTTAACACATCGAAGGCTTACGAAATAGAAATTAAGAAGCATCTTTTGGATGAAACCGGCCCAAGAATTTCCCGCCTTTTCAGACCTGCAAAATGTTGCATTATAACAGATGAAAATGTGCACAGGTTATACACAGTCAAAGCGGAAAACTCTCTTAAAGCAGCCGGCTTTGAAGTACATAAGATTGTGTTTTCACCAGGCGAATCAACAAAGAATATGAATAATCTGTTTCGTATTCTTCGCTATCTGGCTTCAGAAGGTTTTACCTCCTCAGACTTTCTTATAGCTTTAGGAGGTGGGGTTATCGGCGATCTTACGGGCTTTGCGGCAGCAATATATATGCGCGGCATAAGTTATATACAAATGCCCACAAGCCTTCTTGCCATGGTCGACAGCTCAGTGGGAGGAAAAACAGCCATTGATCTTCCCGAAGGCAAGAATCTGGCAGGTGCCTTTTGGCAGCCGGAAGCAGTATATATGGATACCGCCTGTCTGGAAACACTGTCAAAAAGCCAGCTTCAATGCGGTATCATCGAAATGATAAAGGCAGCTGTAATATTGGATCCGTCCCTGTTTGAGCTTTTCAATACGCATAAGCCGCAAGAGCTTGGAAGCTTTATAGAGGACGCCATCATAAAATCCGTCGGAATAAAGAAAAGAATTGTGGAAACAGATGAAAATGAAAAGGGAATCCGAAGAGTTCTCAATCTGGGACACACCATAGGACATTCTGTGGAAAAACTCAGTAGTTATAACATTTCCCACGGACATGCCGTAGCCTCTGGACTTATGATAGCCGCCGGAATGGCAAAGGCAGGCGGATGGGCAGAGGAAAATCTTGTGGAAAGGCTTTTCCCCCTTTATGAAAAGTACGGATTTAAGGCAGATTACGGATATTCTCCGGCGGAGCTTGCCAAAGGCGCTCTTTCCGATAAGAAGCGTCGCGGTGATATAATCAGCCTGGTAATACCAAAGGCCATGGGAAATGTCACTGTAAAGGATATACATATCTCACGGTTGGAAGATTTGATAGCAGCAGGTCTTGAGCTTATACGAAAGCGTTCTTCCGCAGAATAAGGAGGGCTGCTTTTATGGATATAAAAATCACTCCCAAAAAGCTTGCCGGCAAAATACCATTTGTTTCCGGTAAATCACAGGGGCATCGCATAATAATAGCAAAGGCACTGGCAGCCTTAAAGGATTACAGCAGTAATGAGATTGTCGGGGATATACCTATTAAAACGAATGTACCCGATGATATTCTTAAAACCGCAAATGCCGTAAAGCAGTTTAAGGAAAAATCTCCTGTAATAGACTGCGGAGCCAGCGGAACAACTTTACGTTTGTTGCTTCCCGTCTTTGCGGCACTGTGCAATAACAGTACCTTTACCATAAATGAACAACTTGCCAAAAGGCCTTTGACAGAGCTTATCCTGCAGCTAGAAGAGCACGGCTGCAAAATATCTCGCCGGGCCAATACCATTACGGTTTCCGGAAAATTGAATGGCGGCGTTTTCACTCTGCCGGGGAATATAAGCTCCCAGTACATATCGGGGCTGTTATTTGCCCTTCCCCTCACCGATGAAGGAGGAAATATAAGGCTTACCACCGAATTAAGCTCTGCAAAATATGTTCAGCTTACAACGGATACCCTAAAGGAATTCGGAATAAAGACAGAACACATCAAGGATGGCAATCTGGATTTATTTAAAATAGATGGTAACCAGCATTACAAAGCACCGAAAAGCTTAAATCTTCAAAGAGACTGGTCGGCGACAGCTTTCTGGCTTACAGCAGCATTTGCAGGAAGCAGTCTGACATTGGAAATGGAATATTGTAAATCCCTTCAGCCTGATATGGAGATTATTGATATTCTTCAGCAAATGAAAACTTCCGGTGAGCTTATGTTGGACTGCGACAACATACCGGATCTTGTTCCGGTGCTGACCGTAGCTGCAGCTTTCCGACCGAAAAATTCAGTTACAAAGCTGATAAATCTCAAAAGGCTTCACTTTAAGGAAAGCGATAGAGTAAGCACATCTGCAAAAATGCTTACTTGCCTGGGCGGAAATATCACCACAACCGATGACAGCCTGACAATCATATCAAAGGGCGAACTTTTGGGAGGCATAGTGGACGGAGCAGAGGATCACAGAATTGTAATGGCAGCAGCCATAGCAGCTACAGCCTGTAGCAACCCGGTAATCATTAAAGGTGCTCAGGCAGTCAGCAAATCCTATCCTGATTTCTTTAAGGATTTTAAGGAACTTGGAGGAAATATAGTTGAAATCTGAATTTGGAAGAACATTTAAAGTAACTATCTCCGGAGGCAGTCACGAACCGGAAATGACGGTTGAAATGACAGGATTGCCTGTAGGATTTACAGTTGATATGAAAAAAGTCCGTGATTTTCTTAAAAGAAGATCACCTAGAGAGGAAAATTACACAACGGCAAGACATGAAAAAGACATCCCTCTTCTAAAAAACGGTACAGAGGAGCTTGAAGTTGATGAAGTAATCGTACCTGCAGACGGGAAATTATGCTTTGTTGTAAAAAACTCTAATACAGACAAAACAGCATATGAAAACATGCTGCCGCGACCGGGACATGCCGATCTTCCTGCATATCTCAAATATAAAGGAAAGGTTGATATGTCCGGAGGAGGTCCCTTCTCAGGAAGGATGACAGTTATGCTCTGCATCGCTGGGGCCATTGCCCTGCAGTATCTACAGCAGCACAACATCAAAATCGCATCAAGAATCTTAAGCATAGGACAAGCCTCCGGTCCCCAGACGGATTTAGTGGAGCCTAAGGCCATACCGATGACCGACTTAATGCTTGAGGAAATGGAATTTGCCAAAAATGACAACAATTCCGTGGGAGGCGTAGTAGAAGCCTTTGCAACAGGTCTTCCTTCAGGACTCGGCGGTCCTATGTATGACGGCATGGAAAGCATCATATCTCCTATAGCCTTCGGCATACCCGCCGTAAAAGGTGTTGAATTTGGCAACGGCTTTGCCGCTTCATACTTGCTTGGTTCTGAGAACAACGATGACTTTTTGGCGATAACCAAAGATGAAAGGATTATTACCGCCACCAACAATCACGGCGGAATCCTAGGCGGATTAACCACAGGAATGCCCCTTGTAATGAGAGTCGCCTTTAAGCCGGCACCTTCCATAGGGAAAAAGCAGTCAACTGTTGACCCAATTACCGGAAAGCCGGAAGATATACAGATACAGGGCAGACACGATGCATGCTTTGTTCCTCGGGCAGCTGCAGTGGTTGAAGCAGCCCTTGCAGTCGGTCTGATGGATGCCATTCTTTCCGACAAAACTTTACAAAAAGACAGAGATATATCGGACATGAGAGATGATATGGATCGTATAGATGCTGAAATAGCTTCCCTTCTCAACAAACGAATGGATCTGTCGGAAGAAATAGCAAAATATAAAATGAATCACGATATCCCGGTTTTGGATACCGGCAGAGAAGCACAGGTGCTCTCCAAAGTCGGTCCTGACCTTAAAGATATATACATAAAAATAATGGAAAAAAGCAAGGAAAAACAGAAAATGATACTTGAAAAAAATATGCTTAATGGCGGAAAGGAGGCTGAAGGAAAATGAGTTTTGGATTTGGACTGCTTGGAGAAAAACTCTCCCACAGTTACTCACCGATGATTCATAACGCTCTTGGAGCTTATGACTACGGACTATATGAAGTAACACCTGAAGCTCTTGAAGACTTTATGAAAAACGGTACCTTCAGCGGACTAAATGTTACATCTCCCTATAAAAAGGAAGTCTGTAAATATGTGGAGCTTGATCCAATTGCCATAAAGCTTGGCAATGTAAACACCGTTTATCATAAGGACGGCATATTGAGAGGTACAAACACCGACTACTTTGGTTTTTTATATCTGCTTTCCTTAAGCGGTATTAACCCGGAAGACAAAAAAGTCCTGATACTGGGCAGTGGAGGTGCTTCCGACACCGTCAAAAGCATAATTGAAGCCTGTAAGCCTAAGGATGTCTTTGTGGCCAGCAGAAAAAAATCTAAGGAATATGTAAGCTACAATAACCTTCCAAAGGATGCTCAGATTATAATAAATACCACTCCGGTGGGAACATATCCTAATTCCTATGATACAATCATAGATCTTACGGATTTCGAAAAATGTGAAGCGGTTATAGACCTTGTCTACAACCCTTTCAAAACACCTTTGCTGCTGCAGGCAGAAAAACTGGGAATGAAAATTTCCAACGGAATTCCGATGCTTGTGGCACAGGCACTGCGCTCGGCAGAATTCTTTACAGGGATGAGCTTTCGAAGATATACTGCCGACATCATACCGGAGCTTGAAACCTATGTTAAAAACATCGTAATAATTGGAATGCCAGGAAGCGGCAAGACCACCATAGGTAAGGCTGTAGCAGCAGCCACCGGCAGGACATTCATAAGCACTGACGAAGAAATCGTCAAAAGAGCCGGCAGAAGCATTCCTGAAATTTTCGCCTCAGATGGCGAAGAAGCTTTTCGCTCTATGGAGCAGGCGGTATTAAAGGACATATGTAAAGAAAGCGGCCTTGTAATAGCCACAGGAGGCGGTAGCGTTCTAAGGGATGAAAATAAGGATATAATAAGATGCAATTCCATTGCGGTGGAAATCCTTAGAGATTATTCCCTTCTCAGCACTGAAGGAAGACCTCTTTCCGAAGGCAAATCCGCAAAGGATTTGGAGGCCATGTATGCCGAAAGAAAATGTCATTATGACGCAGTAAAAGATATTTCCGTTGAAAACAACTTAGCACCTGAAGAAGTGGCAAAGTTGATAATTGATAAAATAAGGAGGAACTCAAAATGAAAAGCTTTATAAGAGATGATGTGAGCAAACACACCAATGTATTCGATGTCCTCAAAGAAAGAGGCTTCATTGAGCAGTGCACTCACGAAGAAGAAATAAGAGAACTTCTCGGTAATGAAAAAATCAAGTTCTACATCGGATTTGACCCTACCGCAGACTGTCTGCATATCGGTCACTTTATGCAGATTATAATCATCATGTACATGATGAAGTACGGCCACACTCCTGTAGTCCTCCTGGGCGGCGGTACCGGTATGATCGGCGACCCTTCCGGCAGAACTGACATGAGAAAGGTTATGGATGTAGATACAGTTGTAAACAACTGCAATGCTTTCAAAAAGCTCTTTGAAAGATTCATCGAATTTGATGATGATTTTAAATACACAGGCAGCGAATACGGTGTTAAAAACGATGCCAACAAAGAGCCTGATCCTGGCAAAGCCGTTTGCGTAAACAACGCCACATGGCTTTCAGACTGCAAATTTATCCAGTTTATCCGTGACATCGGAAGACACTTTACCGTAAACAACATGCTCAGACAGGATTGCTACAAGCAGAGACTTGAAGAAGGTCTTACATTCTTTGAAATGAGCTACCTGCTGATGCAGTCCTACGACTTTATGGTAATGGCAAGGGATATCGATGTTAAGATGCAGTTTGGTGGTAACGACCAGTGGTCCAACCTCATCGGCGGTGTTGACCTTACAAGAAAAATGCTCAATAAACAGGTTTACGCCATGACCTTTACACTTCTCACAAACAGCGAAGGTAAAAAGATGGGTAAGACTCAGTCCGGCGCTCTGTGGCTCGACGCTGACAGAACTTCTCCATTTGAGTTCTTCCAGTACTGGAGAAATGTAGCCGATGCCGATGTTGAAAAATGTCTCAAGCTCTTGACATTCTTGCCTCTTGATGAAATCTCCAAGCTGGTAAATGTTGAAGGTGCTGAAATCAACAAGGCAAAGGAAGTGCTGGCATTTGAAATCACAAAGCTGGTACACGGCGAAGAAGAGGCTCAGAAAGCTCTGGATGGCTCCAAAGCAGCATTTGCCGGAGAAGGTAGCATGGACAATATCCCTCATACACAGATGGCTGCATCTGCTTTCGAAGGAGAAGGCATGGGCGTAGTTAATCTGATTAAGGAACTTGGCCTTGTATCTTCAAACTCTGAAGGCTTCAGAACCATCGAGCAGGGCGGACTTTCCGTAAATGACGAAAAGGTTACAGATGCCAAGATGAACATCACTAAAGATATGTTCAAAGACGGCAAGCTCCTTATTCAGAAGGGAAAGAAAACTTTCCACATGGTAGAACTTGGCTAAAAGACAGCTAAAAAGTACAGTTAAAAAGCAGTCACCGTAACGGTTAATCCGTACGGTGGCTGCCTTTTTATTTCATTTCAGCCAATTATTATTCTGTTGTTCCCAGGATTTCGTTATCATCTACCTGGCTGACCTTCATCTTTGATACATCATCAGGATCCACCTTTTCCTCAAGGCCTAAAATCGTCGGCCCCAGGTACACCGTATCAAGAATTTCTCCATCTAGGTTGACTTTACTGTACTCGGTGAAATTCTGACCTTTGATGTAATATTTATCACCGATTTTAACGATGCTGTCTATCTTTATCTCCTTGACGCCCATCTTCATGTCCGTAGGTTCCCAAGGGTTTTCTCCATCGTATATATATTTTTCGCCGTAAAGCATATCATATTGCAGAGCGTGAAGCTCTTCCAGATAGTTTTCATCATCCCTATGGTTCTGGTGGAATGTTACCATAGTTCCGTTGGTTATACCTATTCTATCAAGAACTTCTGAGCCAATCTGATAGCTGCACAAATCCTTATCTTCCTTTTCAAGGCCAAAGTTGCTCCAAATAAAGTAATCTGTCTGGTATGTGATTCTGCCGTCTTTCAGGTTTTCATCGGATATATTATCTATAGCCGGCAAATGGTCACCGTACATTACAACAACCACATCCTCATCGTACTGACTCATGGCTTCAATAAAGTCGGCTACAAATTTATCCATTTCATGAATCTGATTTGCATAGTATTCGTACTGCCATTTAAGAGCTTCTGTAGGGGCGGATTTAACGGTAATCTCAGGATCTTCAAGCACCTGCTCTGTAGGATATTTTCCGTGGCCCTGTACAGAAATTGTATATACATAATCCGGACCTTTAGTGGATTCCATGGCATCGATTATCTCACCGGTAAGAACATTGTCCTTTTCCCAGTTTTTAGGAGTTCTTCCCACATTATTCATATATTCCACCGAAGTGAATGTATCGTATCCCAGATTTGGGAATACTTCATTTCGTCCATAGAACACACCTCTGTGGTTATGGATGGTGTGGGTTCCATATCCAATCTGCTTAAGATTGTATGGGATGGATTCACAGGTGGATTCAAGCATTATATTCTTATACGGATATTCTCCCGGTCCGAAGAACTTAAGAGACATACCAGTCATGCTTTCAAACTCTGTATTTGCAGTTCCTGCTCCCACCGACGGCACCGTAAGTCTTCCCGATGAGGTTTCCGAATACAGCTTTCTCAGATTAGGAATAGGGTCTTCTGAAAATTCTATATCCTTTAAGGTAAGCGGGTCCATCAGGGATTCCAGCTGAATAAATATGATGTTCGGTTTATTTTCACCGCTTACGCCTTCAGTCTTGCCTACAGTTGTGGCCCGTTCTTCCTCAGTAAATATACTCTTTATGCTGTCTTCGCTATAGTCGTCAGGCTTGCTGACTCCTATATTCATCCATGTGTTTATAAAACAGTAGGGAACTCCGTTGTCTCTGTAAGCATATGCCAGGTTAGGGAAGTATGTATCCACCACATTGAACTTGATAGCAAGACCAGAAATTCCAAACACTGCTGCAATTACACAAAGCACTGCAACGGCGTTTACCTTGTAATTGACCTTATCCTTCTTTTTAGGTGCCTTAAGCCACAGTAAAACAATAGCAGCTACCAAGATTACAATGCAGATGCAGCCAAGTACAATCTGGAAAGTTGAAAAATAGTTTGTAACTATTGAAAATCCATCCTTTAACGACTGAAAATCATATACTGTAAAAGGCGTCATTCTGTTCGAAAGTATCACGCCGTTGGTAATACCCAAGGCCAACCATATCATGCTGACTATGACTAGATAAAATACTCTTCGCCTGAACAATATGGAAATCGCCAAGGTGGCAAATATAATCAGAGAATTATATAGGAAAACCACAGGGCTTCCAAAGAGAAATTTTATTCCTCCCGTAAGGGTCTGTCTTGCCAGAGTTTCTATTATGAGGTTAAGCAAAATCGCCAAACCTACGCATAAAGCGAAGGGGTGATCCAGCACCTTTTTAATACATCCGATAGCTTTTTTCAATTTCCGTCTCCTTAAATCACAGATTCATTTCAAACATTCCGTTGGCAATTTTAGCAAATTCATCGATGTCTAAAGTTTCTGCTCTTCTGCCGGGATCTATACCGGCTTCCTCAAGAATCTGTCCTATCTTATCTTTGCCAAGGCCTGTTCCCGATGCCAGAGAATTAAGAAGTGTCTTTCTCCTCTGTGCAAATCCGCTTTTTACAGCCTTAAAGAACAGTTTATCATCTTTAAGCTCCACCGGTTTTTCCTTTCTTATATCAAGTCTAAGCACCGTGGAGTCCACCTTTGGAGCAGGCACAAATACTTCTTTAGGTACATCTGTCACTTTTACCACCTGACAGTAATACTGCACCGCTACGGATAACGCTCCCCATTCCTTATTTCCCGGAGCCGCTTTTATCCTATCAGCCACTTCCTTTTGCATCATAACCGTTATACTGTCTGCGGGAACACCATCCTCCAAAAGCTTCATAATAATAGGAGTGGTAATGTAATATGGCAGATTACCGATGATTCTCACGCTCTCCATTTGAGGGAAATTCTTTTTTTCCTCCTCTATAACCGCTGTAAGATCGGTTTTAAGTATATCCCTATTTATTATCTTTACATTAGTCTCATCCGCCAGGGTTTCCTGCAAAATCGGTATGAGATTTTTATCTATTTCAACTGCTATAACCGAGCCAGCCTTTGCTGCAGCTTCCTTTGTTATAACGCCTATTCCCGGTCCTATTTCTATAACTAAATCATTTTCACCTATATTGGATGCTTCAATGATGTTGTCTATTATATTCTTGTCTGTAAGAAAGTTCTGTCCCAGGCTTTTGGTAAGTCTGAATCCGTATCTTTCCCTTATATCTTTTATTGTTGCCGGTGAATATAGCTTCATTTAAGCGTCCTTTCGATTTTATCAAGTTCCCTTGCAAAGTCTTCTTTTGTTACGCCAAAGGCATTAAGTTTCTTTAAAAAACCGAGACTGTTACCGTAGCCTATACCTAGGGCTTTACCCAAAGCCTGTCGTTTTTCTTTGCTTCCAGCACCACCGGCAAGACCGGCGTCCACCATATCCCTTTGAGTAAAGATATCGGTGCTTTCCACAAGCTTTGCCTTGGCTTTATCGAGAGCTTCACATATGGCTTTATCGGAAGCGTTTTCTATACCTACATCATTGCCTCCCAAGGCTTCTTTCTTTGTAAGGTAAGCGTGCTTTGCTTTTGGAAATCTTTCTGAAAGCTTCTTTCTTATTTCCTCTCCGGAATGGTCCGGATCAGTGAATATTATTATTCCTCTTTCCTCATATGCTTTTTTAATAAGCTCCCAGGTTTCTTTTTTTATGCCAAAGCCGTGGGTCTCAATGGTGTCGCATTCCACAGCCCTGGTTACTGCCGTGGTATCATCTCTGCCCTCGACTACTATTACTTCTTTTATCTTCATATTTTATTCTCCGCTGTCATCTGAACCGTCAGTGTTGTCATCTTCTCCCGGCAGCATATAAAGTATCTCTCCAGGAAGCAGCAGATGCAGCTGTTCTCTTGCCTGCTTTTCTATATATTCAGGACTCTTGACATCTTTCATTTCCTGCTGCAGTGCATCCCTTTCCTCTTTAAGCTCCTCCTGCTCCTGCTGAAGCTTGCTCTCTTCAACTTTTAGTGAAACTATCTTATAAAAGGAAAACCCGACAGTAAGCAGTAAAAACGCTGCTACCACAAGAAAGACCGTCAATCTTCTTTTAATCTGCTGTTTTCTTCTCGGTGACAGAGGCTTTTTTTCTTTTTTCTTTTTTTTCTTTTTATTGCGCCGGCTTCTTGCCGCTTCAATATCTATTACATTTTTTTCAGCCATATCACATTTCCCTTGAACAAATTCGGCATTTATTATACCACATTCGTTAGATAAATCGTACAAATGTTACAGTTTAGATAGTTAATAAAATATTTTACCGTATCATTTGTAAAACTTCTGACTCTTTAATACCGTTGCTGCATCTATTTTTTCCACCTTGTAGCAAGAATATTTCATTATAACGGCGATTATCAGCCCCATGAGAATTGCACTGATAAGCACGCTGGACCACGGTGTAACATAACCTGTGATGCTACTGCCATAATTGGTAAAATTATAAGCAAACATCAATCCTATAAAGGAAAGCGGTATTGTGTACAAAAGCATTCTTATACCCAGCATCAGACTCTCCAGATATATCATCTTTCTGATTGAGCCCGGTGTCATTCCAGATGATGAAAGGGTGGCAAACTCTGCCTTTCGTATCTCTATATTTGAAGCCACTGTATTAAACAGGTTAGCCATGGCTATTATAGATATAAGAATTATAAAACCGAAGGATACAAGGTTAATTAACGCAAGAACGCTTCCCGCCTCGTCTCTGGCTTCCTGAATATTCATAAGCCCATCCTCAGCAAGGCCGTTATCTCTACACAGACTGCGCATCGCAGCATAGGTCTGTGCCGGATCTTCGGACCTGAACAGAGCTTTACCTGTAAATGCATTTTCCGCTGAATTATTAAGTATATACTGCCCTGCAGACTTACTCATGAGCACCACAGGAACTCCTACAGAATCTATTAGCCCGTCGGGAATTTCATCCACATACATACCTATTTCAACCGTTGTCTGCCTTCCTCCTAAAAAGCCTTTCAGCACTGACGGTCTTTTACTTTCATTAAATATGGTCTTTTCCCTGATGCTGCCGGCAATACGATCATACCTGTTTATGGTGGAAGTGGCTATTGCCTTAGGTGAGGCTCCATCAAAATAACCTCTTGGATCTATCCCGGATTTATGCAGATATGATGCAAAGGCATTGTCATCTATCATATAAAAGGCATACTGAACCGGTGAGTGTCCCAGATATATATCCATGGTTCCTTTCATGAGATAAGTGCTTTCCGTTACACCGTCGGTATTGGAAAGTATCATGTACGCCGCTTCAGCCTCCTCTCTCTGTTCTCCTTCATAGGAAATATCAAAGCCTGAGCTTGTTCCAAGTCTTGCAGCTATACCGTTTTGCATGTAAATTACCACTGCCCCTGCTGTCACGAATAAAACAACGCTCATAACAACGGAAACTATTGTGTATCTGTAATGTCTGTGGTGTCTTCTGAAGTTCCTTTCCGCCAATACCATTTCAGGTCCGCCGGTTTTAAGAAGCAACGCGGTCAGTCTCTTTCTTTCAGCTCTTTCTTTCTTTCCCTCCTGTTTTTCCCGTTCTCTTTCCTCTATAGGTTTTGTCATTCCCGCCTTTGCAGCAGGCACACTTATGGCTATGTATACCGCTATAAGAGATATGATAAATGCCAGGAATATCGTACCGAAATTTATATCAAAATCCACAGATCCACTTATATCAGATGATATGATTCCCGCCATCTGATTTCCTGCTAAAACAGTCAAAAGGAATGCTCCCGCCATACCTAGGATGATTCCTAGCGGAATACTGACAGCGCCATAAAAGATTCCTTCATACAAAGTTATCCTCTTAAGCTGGCTCCTTGTGGCTCCCACTGAAGCGAATATCTCATATTGTCTGCGCTTTTCCATAACCGATATGGAAAATGTATTATACATCAGCATATAACTACCTAAGATGATAACCGCAAGCAATATTAAAGTCATAACAACCGGGATCCCCGTGCTGCGTATATCAAACTTCTCACCGGTTACATTAAGAAGCTCTTCGTTATATGTGACATCATCGGAATCTTCACCGTAATATTCCCTTAAAAGAGGCATGATGTTGCCGTAATCCTCATCGCTGAAATATGTAAATGTACAGCGCATCACCGGTTTGTTGTCGCAGGTTATGGCAGTGTATCCGGCTGCCATATAAGGCTCTACAGCCGGTCGTTCACATATGCCCACAACGGTGAAGGTCCTCGTATCTCTGCTTATAAAAGCCTCTGATTTAGGCTCATAGGCATCCCACTGATCCAGATCTCCGCCTTCATGAATATCTATTCTTTCTCCTATTTCCAAAGTGATTTTATCGCCTATTTCATAGCTTATACCTGCATTTGCAGTAAGATGCTCAGGCAAAACTATCTCTTCGCTATTTTTAGGAAGCCGTCCCTCTGTAATGCGGGTATTTCCTATTTCGCCCATGGCTTCATCCATGTTTTCCAAAAAAAGAAACGGCTTCTGAGGATTGGCACTGTTGATATATGAATATCCCACAGCCTGTGTTACGCCAAAATCAATTCCGGCTTTCTCCGCCTCTTTTGCCATTTCATCATCTATATTTCTGACGGACACGCTCCAGTTACCATAGCTTTCCTTTACGGTTTTTACGAGAAAGGAATGAAAACTTGAAGACATACATAAAACGCCGGTAATCATAGCCACGGAAATTACGGCACCTATCAATGTAGCTGCCGTACGCAGTCTGTTGCGGCCCAATGACCTTTTTGTCGCTTCAAAAAAAACTCCCTTCATCGGGTCTCCTCATCTCGCAGGATTCTGCCGTCATCTATGGTAATAACCCTGTCCGCCTGAAGAGCTATCTCTTCATCGTGGGTTATTATTATTGTAGTCTGCTTGTATTTTCTATTTGAATACTTGAAAAGCTCAACTATGTTCTGTGAATTTTTACTGTCGAGATTTCCCGTAGGCTCATCGGCTAAAAGTATCGCCGGAGCGTTAATAAGAGCCCTTCCTATGGAAACTCTTTGCTGCTGGCCTCCGGAAAGCTGACCGGGCATCGCTTTTTCCTTTCCTTCTAAGCCCAGCATGTGAATCGTTTCCGTAAGCCTCTGGCTGTTCATGGTTCTTCCATCCAAAACTGCCGGCAAAGTAATGTTTTCCTCCACATCAAGTACCGGAATCAGATTGTAAAACTGATAGACGATGCCTATCTGCCTTCTTCTGAAAATCGCCAGTTCATCGTCTGTCAGCTTGTAAATATCCGTTCCGTTTATAAAAACCTTGCCTGATGTCGGTTTTTCCACTCCCCCTAAAATGTGCAAAAGGGTGGATTTGCCGGATCCGGACGGACCCATAATCGCCAGGAAGTCTCCCTGTTTTACGGAAAAGCTGACATCCTTTAAGGCGTCGGTCCTGTTTTCACCTTCTCCATAGACCTTATTGAGATTTTCGGCTCTCAGTATTTCCATCGGTATCTCCTTTGTAGAACTTTATGGTGAAACGGCTTCCGCCTTCCTTGCGGTTTTCCGCTTTAATGGTACCGTTCTGTTCCTGAATTATCATCTTTGACAAAGCCAGTCCTATGCCAACGCTGGATTCGGAGCTGTCTCTGCCTCTGTAAAATCTTTCAAATATATGAGGTAAATCTTCGCTATCTATGCCGTTACCGTTATCTTCAATAACGATTTTTGTAAACAGGATATTCTCCGTTACATTAACCGAAATATGTCCGCCTTCAGGTGTATGCTCCATACAGTTTTTTACAATATTGGAAACCGCTTCAACGCTCCAGTTTATATCCCCTGTAAAGCATTCGTTTCCCATGGCCGTATAATCAAATAGCTGATCTCTGATTTCCAAAGGAATCATTATGGATTCCGATGCCTTTGCCACCAGCTCCGAAACCGAGGTCTTTTCCTTTTTCATCACTACGGTGCCTGCATCCAGTTTTGATATTTTAAGAAGGGAAGATATCAGCCAGTCGAGCCTTCTGAGATGACTGTTTATCTCGTTTACATACTTCATCCTGTCCTCATAGGAAAGTTCTGCACTCTGCAGAAAGGACATCAAAAGATTTATTGTAGTGAGAGGTGTTCTCAGCTGATGGGATATATCCGCTATGGAATCCGTCAAATAGATTTTTTCCTTTTGTAGCAGATAAGCCCCTTCTCTGATTTTTACCGTCATCTTTTTAATTTCACTTTCCAAAACCGCCAAATCGCCCTCGTGGATGTCCTCCAAGGCAACCATTGTATCGCTGTGGAGTATCATATCTATATTCTCCGACAGCATATTTATTTTAGCGTATCTTTTTTTATCGGCCACAAGGGAAGCAATTGTCAAAGCTATGCAGGCAACAAGAGTCACCGTACCTGCCCCCGCTCCTACGCGAAAGCCGATTACGGTCATGACTATTGTTATTACAATGTGCAGCGCCAAAAGCTGTTTAGCGTCTCTATTTCTTAAAAAATGCACTTAGTCACCTACTTTATATCCAAGTCCTCTTACTGTCTTTATTATCTGCGGCTTCTGAGGGTCATCTTCGATTTTTTCTCTAAGCCTTTTTATATATACGGTAAGAGTATTGTCATTGACGAATTCTCCGGCAATATCCCAGATTTCCTCCAGCAGCTTATTTCTCGAAAGCACAACGCCTTTATTGTTTAAGAATACGAGAAGCAGTCTGTATTCCAGTACAGACAGAAAAATCTCCTCGTCGCCTTTGTGGACTGTTCCCTTCATTGAATCCACTCTTAGATCTCCGATTTCTATAACGGATCTTGTCTTGTCGTTACGTCTGAGAATATTTTTGATTCTTGAAACCAGCTCTCTCGGTCTGAAAGGCTTTGTAATGTAATCTTCTGCACCCATATCAAGCCCCGTTACAGCGCTGGCTTCATCATCATAAGCCGTTATAAAGATGATAGGCACATCCTTGTTTTTATTATCAAGGGTTGATGCCTTTGCTGCAGAGCAGATGGCATATCCGCTTCCGTCCGGCAGGGATATATCCAAAAGAATCAAATCAAATTTCTGTTCGGCTAAAAGGTCCAAAGCCTGTGACTGGCGCATGGCCGTTATCACTTCAAAGCCTTCCGCTTTTAAGAGTTCCTTTAAATTTTCTATTATATTTATGTCGTCTTCGACAAGTAATATTCTAGTCATTTTCACACTTCCTTTCGATTACCTTAATAATTTATTATATCAACGGCAAATTGACTTTTCAACTTTTGACGAATATAATGTCTCGTATGTGAACGGAGGTGCTTATGTACGGAAAAATCAACGAAGACGGACGACTTTTTAAGAAGTATCGCATCCAGTATAACGAAATAAATACAACGCTTAGACTAAAGCCCCAGAGGGCTGTTGAAATGTGCCAAGACACAGCGGTATGTCACAGTGACGAAGCAGGCTACACCTTGGATTTCTTTACTGAAAATCACTGTGGCTGGGTACTCACAGGCTGGCATATAATATTTGGCAAGCTGCCAAAGGAAGGTGAGGATATGGATCTTGCCACATGGACAAGGCCATACAAGCGTCTTCAGGCAGACAGAAGCTTTAGAGCCACGGATATGGAGGGTAACGAAATCTTCCGGGCAATGAGCCGATGGTTCCTTTTTGACACTGAAAAAAGACGCCCTAAAAGATTTCATTCTGATTTCTTTGATGCTTATGTTCCTTCTGAATTGGAAATCGCAATTCCTGAAGAAGATTACACTCAGCCACCTCTTGAGCTGTACGAGCTTTCAGATACCAGAGAATTTCGCGTAACAAGAAGGGATATAGATTCAAATTTCCACACAAACAATATCGCCTATCTAGACTGGGCCTTTGATGATGTGGATGACGAATTGTTTGATTCATATACCATATCGGAATTGCGCGCAGAGTATATAAAGGAAGCCGTCAAGGGAGACATTGTAAAGAGTCGCTATTACAAACGCACAATCGATGCAAAATGCATTGAAGTAACCAGCGTATTTTCAGATGCAGAGGACGATTCTAAGGTGCTCTGCAGAGTCACGACCCTGTGGCATAAATAATCAAGATAGTCTGTCATCTGACTGTCATTTAATTGACAGCTATTGACAGACGTGTTTTTTAGATGTAATATAACATTGTTATATTACAGTGTTATATAATAATATATCAGGAGAATCAATATGCAAGCTAACTCACCGGAGACTTTGAAAAGAATACAGCTAGCGGCGCTAAAAGAGTTTTCCGACAAAGGTTTTCTCGGAGCTTCTCTACGGCAGATTGTAAAACAAGCAGGGGTTACTACAGGAGCATTTTACGGTTATTTTTCCAGTAAGGAAGCATTATTTGCTTCAATAGTCGAACCTCATGCCGCTGCCTTAATGGGTCGTTTTATGGAATGCCAAGACGATTTTGCACATCTTCCAAAAGAAGAACAGCCTTCCCATATGGGACAAGATTCCGGGTCATATTTAGACTGGATGGTTAAATATATTTGTCAAAATCCTGTGGAAGTAAAGCTTCTTCTCACCCGTTCAGAAGGAACAAGTTATGAACATTTTGTCCATAATATGGTAGAAGTAGAAGTAGACGCCACCATGGACTACATACAAGTTCTTAAAGAACTAGGTCAAAATGTCGAGGATATAGATAGACAGTTATGTCATATTCTCGCCAGCGGCATGTTCAACGGAGTTTTCGAAGTTGTTATTCACGATATGCCTTATGAACAGGCAAGACGCTATGTGCAGCAACTTAGGGCATTCTATACGGCAGGATGGCTAAAGTTAATGACGCCTTACGATTTAAATATCTAAAAATCTATATCCTAAAAAGGGGATTTTCCCCTTTATATTTTAACCGTCAAGGTTAGTTATAACTAACTCATTGTTAAAGGAGGTTATATTTATGGAAAAAGAAAAAGATAAAAATAACAATCTCAGAGTTCTTCTTAATTACGCAGATAGTTACAAAGTCCTTACTTTTATAGGACTCATATTATCTGCCATATCGATGCTTTGCAGCATGGTTCCATATATTTGCATATGGCTGGTGAGCAAACAACTTATAGATGTCGCTCCCAACTGGACAAATGCTCAGAATGTAACTATATATGGCTGGCTTGCTTTCGCCTTTGCAGTTGGCGGCATACTCATCTACTTTTTAGGTCTGATGTGCACTCACCTTGCAGCATTCCGCACAGCATCAAATATACGAAAGCAAGGTGTCAAACATTTTACAAAAGCCCCTCTCGGATACTTTGATTCCAACGCATCGGGACTCATAAGGGGCAGGCTTGATGCTGCTGCCGCTGAAACAGAAACTCTTTTAGCTCACAATCTTGCTGATATTATAGGCACTATAGTTCTGTTTATATCAATGCTTATAATCATGTTTATATTTGACTGGCGTATGGGTGCAGCTTGTGTTCTTGCCGCAGTAATATCTGTAATTGCTATGTTTTCCATGATGGGAGGTAAGAATGCCAAGATAATGGCAGAATATCAGGCTGCTTTGGATCGCATAAGCAAAGCCGGCACCGAATATGTCAGAGGTATTCCTGTAGTAAAAATATTTCAACAAACCGTCTATTCTTTTAAAGCTTTTAAGGACGCCATTGAAGAATACAGTGTCAAAGCCGAACATTATCAAGCCGATATATGCAGAAAACCTCAATCCATCAATCTTACTTTTACCGAAGGTGCATTCGTTTTCCTCGTTCCTGTAGCATTGTTTTTAGCTCCAGATGCTATTTCATCTGGCAACTTTGCAGAATTTATAATCAATTTCGCTTTTTATGCAGTATTTTCTGCTATTATTTCCACAGCTTTGGCAAAAATTATGTTTGCTGCTTCCGGAATAATGTTGGCAAATACCGCCCTTGGTAGAATAAATACTATCATGGAAGCACCAATCCTCAAAACACCTGACAATCCAAAAGTTCCAATTGACAACAAAGTTGAATTTGTCGATGTATCATTTACTTATGATGGTTCCGAGACGCCAGCACTTTCAAATGTTTCCTTTACAGTAGAAGCCGGTCAAACGATTGCCCTTGTGGGACCTTCCGGTGGTGGTAAATCTACAGCGGCCAGTCTCATACCACGCTTTTGGAATGTAACATCCGGCGCAGTTAAAGTCGGCGGTGTTGATGTTACTCAAATTGATCCTCATGTCCTTATGGATCAGGTGGCTTTTGTATTTCAAAATAACCATTTATTCAAGGCTACAATCTTCGAAAATGTTCATATCTCAAAGCCTGAAGCAAGCAGACAAGATGTTTTAAACGCCCTTTCGGCCGCTCAGTGTGACGACATAATAAAAAAGCTCCCTAACGGTGTAGATACGCTAATCGGTTCTGAAGGAACATATCTTTCAGGTGGCGAGCAACAGCGTGTTATACTTGCAAGAGCTATATTAAAGGATGCTCCAATAGTTATTTTGGACGAGGCTACAGCATTTGCCGATCCGGAAAATGAAGTTCTTATTCAAAAAGCATTTGCGGAGCTTACCCGTGGTCGCACTGTTATAATGATTGCTCACAGACTTTCAACCGTAGTTAATGCTGATAATATTATTGTTCTAAAAGAAGGGAATATTGTAGAGCATGGAACGCATCAACAGCTTATTGAATCAAAAGGACTTTACTTTAAGATGTGGAATGACTATAACCAAGCTATCCAGTGGAAAATCACCAGCAGAAAGGAGGCTTTATAAATGTTTGGAAAAAAATTTCAGCGAAAATATGCTCTAACCGATCAAGGAATAATAAACACAAAGCGAGGCTCTCTTTGGACAGTTATAGTAAACCTTGTGGTCATGGGCGGTATAGGTATATTGTATCTACTTATGGCAGAATTTATGTCTGCATTTACAAGCGGAAGTTCTTTGCCAAATGCTGCGCTCATCATCGCTCTGGTTGTAATTTTTCTAATACTTTCCTACATAACTCATCTGCAGCAATACAAAGTTACATATGGATTAGTATACGGCGAAGTAGAACAAACGAGGCTACGACTTGCCGAAAGACTTCGCAAACTGCCCTTAGGCTACTTTGGCAAAAGAGATTTAGCTGATCTTACTGAAACCATTATGAGCGATGTAAACCGCATGGAGCATGTATGGTCGCATGTTTTGGGATATTTGTACGGTTCATATATTTCTACTGGCATTATTGCAGTCTGCCTTACTTTCTACGACTGGAGACTAACTATTGCAAGCTTATGGGGTGTCCCTGTAGCCTTTGTTCTTTTATTCGGTACACGAAGTATTGCCGAACGACATTCCCAAGCAGTAAAAAAAGCTGCTCTCAATGTTTCAGACGGCATTCAAGAAGCTCTTGAAAACATACGAGAAATACGAGCCACAAATCAAGAAGATTTGTACTTGGCTGCCTTGGATAAAAAAATAGATAACCATGAAAAAATTCAGATTCGTGGCGAGCTGACCACAGGGCTATTCATCAATGGCGCTAGCGTCATTATGCGTTTAGGTGTTGCCACCACAATTCTCCTTGGTGCATGGCTAATTGTATCAGGTAAAATTGACTTTATGCTTCTTTTCTTATTCCTTTTGATTATAACAAGGGTTTACGCTCCGTTCGATCAAAGTCTGGCTCTGATTGCAGAAGTTTTTGTTTCCCAAATTTCCGCAGACAGAATTAACGAAATTTATGAAATGCCAACAGCCGAAGGTTCTCAAAATTTTAAACCGCAAGGACACGATATCGAATTTAAAGATGTATGCTTTGCTTATGATAAGGCTGATGTTCTCAAAGATGTAAGCTTTACAGCAAAAGAGGGCGAAGTTACAGCTCTCGTCGGACCTTCAGGTTCAGGAAAAAGTACTTGTGCACGGCTCGCTGCAAGACTGTGGGATATTAACAGCGGAACTATAAAAGTAGGTGGAATAGATATTTCTACCATAGATCCGGAAGTTCTACTTAGAGATTACTCCATGGTATTTCAAGACGTTGTACTTTTTGATGATACAGTCATGGAAAATATTCGCCTTGGCAGACGCAACGCTACCGATGATGAAGTTATAGCAGCGGCTAAAGCCGCAAACTGTGACGAATTTGTCAATAGGCTTGCTCAAGGCTATAACACTCTCATAGGAGAAAACGGTAGTAAACTATCTGGAGGAGAAAGACAGAGAATTTCCATTGCCAGAGCCTTACTTAAAGACGCCCCTATCGTTCTTCTTGATGAGGCAACCGCCAGCCTTGATGTGGAGAACGAGACTAAAGTACAAGAGGCGCTCTCAAGACTTTTAGTTGGAAAAACCGTGCTTGTTATCGCTCATAGAATGCGTACGATTGAAGCCGCTGATAAAATAATTGTTTTAGCCGATGGAAAAGTTGCAGAGCAGGGATCTCCTAATGAACTTATATCACAAAACGGCTTGTTCAGTCGTATGGTAAAACTGCAGCAACAGAGTTCAAATTGGAAGCTCAATTAAATATGTAAAATAAAATACAGCCTCGAGTTCCATATTGCCTTATTTCTCGAGGCTGTTATTATTTTTCCAAGTTTGTTTTATTATTTCTGCCACTGGGCAGCTTCCTTTTCCCTTTCAATATAGCATTGACAGCGAATGCCTTCATCGGTCATGCCTGTATCCTTGCAGAGAGGACATTTATATCTGACTTCCATATAATCCACCGGCACACGATTTTCCGTAAGAAGTGTCTTTATTCTTTCTCTGATTTTATCGTTTTCAGCCTTCAGCCTGTTCATGGCTTCGTTCTTGTCTGCTCCGCCTCCAAGGGCTGTCTTTGTCAGAGAAATATAGTTGTTTTTCATCTGGTCATCCAGCTTCTTTATTTCCGGTATAGCGGTGTATACTTCTTCCTTTCTTTCCTTTGCTTCTCTTTCTGCCTTTTCTCTTATGAAGTCGTAATACTCACCCACATGCTTTTGAGTAACCTCGCCTGTTTCGTCCTTTCCTGTCTTTTCTTTGTTCCAGTTCATAAGAACCGTATTGACATAGTTCATGTTCGGGTTTGAAATACCGCTGGTCTTGGCACAGGCCTCCAGTATCATATCCATGGAAAAGTCAAAGTCATCAAACCATGTATCCATTATTGCCTTTTCGTTTTCCGTGGCATTTCTCGAAAAGCCCATGGCTCTAAGAACTCTTTTATACATGTAATGGCGATTATCCATTTCCTCAAGATATTCCTCTGCCTGAGCTCTGCTGCGAAAGCCTTTATTAGTCCAGCTTTCCACCACCTTGCCCACATAGTTTACATTTTCCTTTTTCATGGTTTCAACGCAATACTTGTAGGCATAGGAAATGATTTCCGGAGTTGCTCCGGTAACATCTATCCAGCCGAGAATGCTTTCGGTTTCTCTGCCGTTAAGAGGTCTGTTCATAATCTTTTCGATTGATGTAAACATGGCTTTAAGTCCGGAATCATCCAAAATATGCAGGGAAGCTTCCACCACATCTGACGGCGCCTTCTGCTTTTCAGACTTCTTTCTTCCATAAAGGCTTTCCTTTAAGCTTACAAAGACGATTTCTCCCTTTTCTCTTCTTACAACACCGAGTCTTTCCCAGTATTTCCAGGCTCTTTCTACAACATCATCGTCAGCGGCGATACCGAGGCTTTTTTTAAGTTTTTCCTCGTCCATCTCCTTTCCCAAATCCGTAAACATAAGAGCCATCAGATAGACTTTAAGAAAATCCGCCGGGGCGTCCTTCATATATTCATTTATAAATATGTTTTCGACCTTGGTGTCGAACATATACTCGTTATATATCTTATCCCTTTTCATCAGGCTCCTCTTTTGCTTTATCTCTGCAGATTTACAAATCTGGTGTATTTACCCTGCCAGCCGACTTCCACCGTACCGATAGGACCATTTCTGTGCTTTGCCACTATGACCTCGCAGATTCCCGGTTTTTCAGTTTCTTCGTTATATACTTCATCCCTGTAGAGGAAAAGTACAACGTCGGCGTCCTGCTCTATGGCTCCCGATTCTCTCAAATCGGAAAGCACTGGTCTGTGGTTTTCCCTCTGGTCTGGAGCTCTAGAAAGCTGCGAAAGCACGATAACAGGACATTCCATTTCCCTTGCCAAGAGCTTCATTCCTCTGGAAAGGCTCGTTATTTCCTGCTGTCTGTTATCGGAACGCTTTTCACCTTCCATCAGCTGCAGGTAGTCTAGGATTATCATATCAAGGCCTGTTTCAGCCTTCATCCTTCTGCACTTGTTTTTTATCTCCATAAGCTTTATGCCGGGAGTATCATCGATGTAGATGCTCATTTTATTAAAGCTGTCCAATGCCGCAGACATCTTGTCCCAGTCGGACATGTCCACATCTCCCGTGCTCATTTTTTGAGATTCAACTCTGGCTTCCATGGAAAGCAGTCTCTGGCTGAGCTGTTCCTTGGCCATTTCCAAGCTGAATATAAGGACTTTTGCATCCGCCTTAAGGGCCGCGTTTAAAGCGACATTAAGGGCAAAGGCCGTTTTACCCATGGAAGGTCTTGCCGCCAGTACCACCATATCCGATTTCTGAAATCCGCTGAGCTTACGGTCCAAATCTATCAAACCGCTAGGAACACCTGTTATACCTCCCTGGCTCTGGCTTCTTACGGAAATCTCCTCAAAGTTTGTCAGGATGATTTCGCTGATTTTTGCCATCTCGCTATGCTGCTTGCTCTTGGCAATTTCAAAAATTCCCTTTTCTGCATATTCCAGAATATCTAAAGTGCTTTCGCTTTCTTCATAGCCTTTTTTTGCTATTTCATCAGCAGTTCCGATAAGCCTTCTAAGCACCGCCTTTTCAGCAACTATTTTGGCGTATTCCACAGCATTGGAAACAGAAGGCACATCAGCAGAAAGCTGTGCCACATAAACTCTGCCGCCTACCGCCTCCAGCATTTTTCTCTTTTTCATCTCATCTGTTACCGTAAGCACATCCACAGGAGTACTGCTTCTCTGCAAATCAGTTATTACTGTGAATATTTCTCTGTTTGCCTTGCTGTAAAAATCTTCGGCTCTTACCACCTCAAGGACATCAAATACAACTTCCTTGTCTAGCATTGCCGCACCGATAACGGATTTTTCAGCTTCTAAATTGTGTGGAGGTATTCTTTCCATAATTATCTCCGTTTATTTTGCGATAATTTCCACCTTAAGCTTAGCTGTAACTTCAGGATACAGCTTAACCTGTACTTCTACATTTCCTGCCTGTTTTACAGGAGCGTCTAAAACTATCTTTTTCTTGTCTATTTCTATGCCGGCCTGTTCCTTACATGCATCTGCTATATCTGCAGAAGTTATGGAACCGAACAGCTTGCCGTTGTCTCCAGCTTTAGTTTCAATTTTAACGGTCAAATCAGCCAATTTCTTTGCCGTTGCTTCGGCTTCAGCCTTTCTTTCAGCTTCCTGTTCAGCAGCTATAGCCTTCTGATGCTCAAGGTTTTTAAGGTTTCCTGCTGTTGCTTCCTTTGCGAGACCCTTAGGAAACAGCATATTTCTCGCATATCCGTCATTTACCTTTACCACATCTCCGGCTTTACCTTTACCTTTTACATCTGCCAGTAATATTACCTTCATTGTTCTTCCCTCACCATTTCCTTTATCTTTTCTATAACTTCTTGAGGAGGCTCATCCGTCTGGGTGCCTGCGGCATTTAAGTGACCGCCGCCCCCAAAGGCCTCCATTATTACCTGTACATTTACTTCTCCCACCGAGCGTGCACTGACTACGGTTCTGCCGTTATGGTCTTTTCCCACAACAAAGGACATCCTTATTCCTCTGATTGTGATAAGCTCGTCGGCAATCTGGGAGCATATCATCTGTGTATCCTGATCCTCGGTTATACATTTTGAAAATGCAGCTCCATCCTCTGTAAATTCAGCATTGTATATACCATAGGCCTTGCTCATACAGATTTTCTTTTCCACCTGGAACAGCCTCTTAACATTGTAAAGGTCTGCTCCGGCACGTCTGAGCCAAGCTGCCGCTTCAAAGGTTCTCACTCCCGCCTTTACGGAAAAATTATTTGTATCCACAAATATTCCCGCAAGAAGACCCTCTGCTTCAAGCTTTGTAAGTTCCTTTCGCTCTATTGTGTACTGAAGGATTTCAGTTACAAGCTCCGCCGTCGATGAAGCATATGGTTCCATATATATAAGGGTCGGATTTTCCAGCGCTTCTTCACTCTTTCTATGATGATCGATTACAACAGTCTTAGCCTTGCTTTCCAAAAGTTCCGGACATTCGACGATGCTTGGCTTATGGGTGTCCACCACTATTACAAGGGCTTTGTCATCTATCAGCTCAATCGCTTTTTTTCTGCCTATGAGATTATAGTTTTCCGAAGCCTTTGCTTCTCTGTAAAGAAGATCAAGGGCCTCACCGTAGTTTTCCAAAACTATATAAGTTTCTCTGTTAAGGGGCATTGCCATTCTGCTTATACCCATGGCAGAGCCGAAGGCATCCATATCCGGATTTTTATGTCCCATTATAAACACCCTGCTGGAGGATTCTATCAGTCTCTTTAAAGCATAGCCTATTACTCTGGATTTACCTTTATTCGCCTTTTCAACGGTCTGAGCCTTTCCGCCGAAATAGTAAATTTCTTCTCCATCCCTAACCACTGCCTGGTCACCGCCACGGCCTTTGGCAAGGTCAAGAGCCTGCTGTGCCAGCTCAAAGTTTTCCTCTGGAGTTGCTCCGTTTATTCCGACTCCTATGGAAAGAGTTATCGGAAATTCAACGCTGGATTCTATTTCACGAATCCTATCCAAAATAGGAAATCTTTCATCCATCTGCTGTCTGCACATTTCCATGCTCATAACTATATTGTAGCAAGCTGAATTTTGCTTTATTACCGATGCCGTCATAGCTGCCGCCCACTGTCTTATGATGCCGTCTATGGTAGTTGCCATGGACATCTGCTTTTCTGCGGCGGTACCTAAATTGATTTCATCGTAATTGTCGATATTTACCACCGCCATGCAGATTTTTTCCCTTTCATAGGTTTCTTCCAGCTCGGTAAATCCCGTAACATCCATAAAATAGATGTATAAGCCGTCCTTTGTCATGACCGGAGCCATATCAAATACTCTGTCATTTCTGGACAGTTTTATCTTTTCTCCTTTTTCTGCTGCCTCCTGAAAGGTTTCGTATTTTACTCCCGTTAGAGTAAATACATCTGCTCCTTCAATCCCGTCATATACGAAAACATTTCCGATATGACAGTTTACCTCCGATATTTTTCCTTCTTCATCCACGGTGCAGGCAGACACCGGTATATAACGCTCAAATTCCTTCACGATCTTTTCTCCGTCTCTTTATTCATTCTTCCTCGCATGTTCATTAAAAGATCCATGACTCCTAGTACAAACAGAACAGTTCTTCCTAAAGGCATCATCCAAAGTATTGCAGATGCTATAAACGGCACTATTCTGTTTATTCTTCTCACATAGAAGAAAACGAAAATAAGGGATATGCCCTGCAGGGAAACTATCGCCTGTACCAGAGCATTTATATTCAATACAAGACTTGCTGCGGCCCCGATATCCATAGCTTTTAAAAGGTATGAAACCAGATATATCAAAAACCAGCCTATGACATCGTTTGGTCTTAAAGAGAAGTCTCGCATATATGCAAAGGGTTTTATACGATCCTTTCCTCTGAATCTTATTCTAACTAATATGTTGTACTCAATATAGGACACAGCTGCGGCAAGAATCAAAAATGCGCTTGGCATAAATGATATAACCGATGAATACATCTGGGTAAGTGTCTGCTCAGCTTCCTTTGCTGAAAGGTCGCAAAGACCTAATGTGTCCATAGCCTGTGGGCTTTGTTGCACCATGTCTACGGCATTTGCAATTGCCTTGTCCAGATATTCGCTAATGTTATGTCCTGCGAAGTATGCGGCCACAAAAATTGCAAGCACCCCGGCAGCGGCAGCCACCGCACCGTAGGCAACAGTTTTAAAAGGCCTTCCCCCGTCTTTTATTACGCCGGCCATTATCGGCAACGGCAATATGAGAATTACTAATAATGCTATTTCTAGATACATAATTTCTCCTTAACGCGTTATCATATAATTATATCACAATAGAGACGGTTTCCATACCAAATAGAATAAAATCATCCAAATCAACAGAGAAAAAGTAAGAAAAAATCCCGACCTCCTGAAAGATCGGGAAATTCGATATCAATTAGTCTGCCTGATAAGGGAGAAGTGCAACTATTCTAGCTCTCTTAATAGCCTTTGTTACTTCTCTCTGATGTACGGCACAAGTACCTGTAACTCTCTTAGGAAGAATCTTTCCTCTTTCAGTTACATACTTTTTGAGTGTTTCAACATCTTTGTAATCTATTGTCTTGTTTTTGTCGGCACAGAACTGACATACTTTCTTCTTTCTGTAGCCGCCTCTTTTCTTGTCCATCATGACATTCTCCTTTCCTTTAGAACGGGATATCGTCATCGTCTATAGCCTGGAAGCCTTCAGGTATACCTGCTGAACTTCCCTGAGATGATGACTGGGATCTGTCTCCCCATTCCAAAAATTCAACTCTGTCGGCAACCACATCTGTGGTATAAACTTTTCTGCCGTCTTTTTCGTAGCTTCCCGTCTGAATGTGACCCTGAATAGCCACCTGTCTTCCCTTTGTAAGGAATCTTTCGCAGTTTTCAGCCTGTTTACCAAAGACTACGATATTCGGGAAATCAGCGCCTCTATCCTGACCGTCTCTACCAGGAACCCTGTTAATGGCTATTGAAAATCTTGCAATGGCCAACTGGGATTCGGTATATCTTACTTCAGGATCTCTTGTCAATCTTCCTATAAGCACTACGCTGTTCATGTGAGACCTCCTATTTCTCTTCCTTGCTGATGATCATATGTCTGATCACATTGTCGGAAATTCTCAGTCTTCTGTCGAGTTCCTTTGGAAGCTCAGTTTCTGCGCTGAAATCGATAACTACATAGTATCCTTCGTTCTTCTTCTGGATAGGATATGCGAGTTTTCTCATTCCCCATACATCTACGTTCTCAACTTCGCCTTCGGAAGCGATGATACCTTTTACAGTTTCAACTGTCGCATCCTTCTGAGCGTCTTCGAGAGTCGGATCGATGATGAACATAACTTCGTATTTCTTCATTTTTTCACCTCCCTGTGGACTTGAATGGCATCGGCCCCATTGCCGATGCAGAGAAAGTTAGTTTTTTCGTACCCGTCTATTATACACGAAATTGTGCTAAAATCAACAGTTTTTTTTATTTCCAGAGGACATCCGGATAAAGACCTTTATCCTTCAAAGACTGAAGGGCATTCATTACATTTTCCTTATCCTCTCTGTATGTGACTCCGTACCATCTGTCAACGGATGTCAGCACTCTGCATGTGGCCTTGCCTTCCTTGATTAAATCATCGGTTACCTTCGGAATCAGATACTCCGCCTTTTCCGGATTATTTGCAAGGGCATCATCCAGAAATTCAGGAAATCTCTTTACCAGTTCCTCCATCATTTCACCGGTGTAACCCCAGAAGTTCATTGATACAGGCGTATCCTCCTCAAGAGGCGTCCAGCTTTCCTCGTCTTCAGTATATGATATTTTCCCGTCAACACGCATAATCTTCGTTCTTTCCACTATGTCTGCAAGGTATCCCTTTTCATCTACACTGCAGATACCCCTTGCCACATGGCCGTTTTCCGTAATGGTGTTTTTAAGAAGATAGGACACCATAGTAAACTGGCCCTTCTCAGTTACATTAGAAAGAAAATCATATATTGCCTGGAAAGCACTCGGTCCATAATAGTCATCTGCATTTATTACGGCAAATGGCCCATCAACATAAGCGCGAGCAGACATTATGGCATGACCTGTTCCCCAAGGCTTAACCCTTTCTTCCGGGACCTTATATCCTTCAGGCATATCCTCTAACTTCTGAAAAGCATACTGTATTTCCATATGCTTTCCAGCTCTGTCATCCACCAGTTTTCTGAAATCCTCAAGATTTTCCTCTTTTATCACGAATATTGCCTTCTTAAAGCCTGCCATCATGGCATCGTACAGAGAAAAATCCAGTATTATCTCTCCCTGGTCTGTTACGGGATCTATCTGTTTAAGGCCGCCGTATCTTGAGCCCATACCTGCAGCCATTATTACTAAAACGGGTTCTTTCATATCATTTCCTCCCAAATCCTTCAGTAGTCTGTACAATATGAGGATTTATATTTGATTAAGATCTTTTGTCTTCATCATATTGAGCCTGCAAATCCTCTAACATATCTTCTCTGTCCACAACCTCAACTTCCACATCTTCCAGAGCATCAATCTTTGCCTGTTCCTTTGCTCTCATCTTAGCTCTCCATTTTTCCTTTTCCTTTTTATAAGGATAAAAGTACATACCTACCGCACCGAAGCTAGCAAGTCCCACAAAGAATCCTCCCAGTACATCGGAAGCGTAATGAACTCCCAAATATATCCTGCTTAGACTTATCAAGATTCCCAGTGCCGAAAGCAAAACCGCACAAAGAGCTGCTTTCTTTTTGTTGTCCATGTTCTTGCACACTAAGTATGCCAAAAGTATAAACACCGCTATGGCTGTTGCAGTATGGCCGCTCGGATATGAAAATCCTCCCTGCTCTATAAGCATATTTGCCGCATCCGGTCTAGGTCTTTCTATAAGCATCTTTGCAATTCTGTTAAGTACATGGGACAAAATTGCAACCACCGTAACCGGTATGCCGTATGTTTTCCTTGTCTTTGCAAAGGCTAGCAATAGCAAACAAATCACGGTTATCGCCTGCCAGTTGCCTATGTAAGTGATAAGCTCTACTACGGTATTTAAACCGGGCGACCTCAGGCTCTGCACCGCACCCCCGTAAAATGCGTCGAAAAAATCCGAGTTTCCGTTAACCACCAAGGCCGTTACCGCTATAAAACCTATTACGCCTCCTTCGAGACAAAAAAGTTTGTAATTAAACATTTATTACTTTCACCGCCGTTTCATTTTATGTATATAAGTGTAATTTTATGTAATTTCCGACTTCTGCCATTATACACTTTTATATGGAAGTTCTCAACCTGATTATGGTATAATAAATCATTATTCCGATATATATAAGAGGTACAAAATGAAGATATTCAGAAATATTCCCGGTGCCGTAAAGGTATACTCAAATCTCGGATATCTCAACGGTTTTAAGCGCGAGATAGATGATGCCAGAGCAAAAGGCGACCAGGAAAGAGAAATGGAAAATATATGCTATGCCATAAGCACTTGGGGCGATAAGCTCTCAAAAAGCCTCGGCATGGACATTAAAGTATACGGAAAGGAAAACCTTCCGGAAAAAGGACCTGTGGTATTTATGTCAAACCATCAGGGCTATGCGGACATCCTGGCTCTTTGCGCAGCCATAGACACAGTTCAGTTCGGATTTGTAGCCAAAAAGGAGCTCGCTAAAATTCCGCTGTACGGCAAATGGATGGATAGAATAAGAAGTGTAATGATGGACAGAGATAACCCTAAGGAATCTCTTAAAGCCATAACAAAGGGTATTGGACTCCTTAAAAAAGGATATTCACTTGTTATTTTCCCGGAAGGAACCAGAAGCAAGGGCGGCCCGATGATCGATTTTAAACCGGGCTCAATGAAGCTTGCCACAAAACCGAAGGTTCCTATTATTCCAGTAAGCATAGAAGGTTCATACAAAATTTTTGAGGAAAGGGGTATTATTTCTCCGGGAACGGTAAAGGTGATGTTCCATCCTGCCATACCAACCGATGACCTTCCAAAGGACAGCGAAAAGCATCTTAACGATAAGGTTCACGATATAATAAAAAGCGGAGTTGAAGAACTCCGCAACCAGTAAGGCCTGATTCTTTATTTCTGAATCTTTTCAATAAGATTAGGTAGCTCACTTAAATTATTTATGACATAATCTGCGCCGCAATGGAAAAAAACCGTTGCGGCCTTTTTATTAGCCTCATCCTTTTACTCCTGGGAAAGAGCGTTGAACTCTTCTTCAGAAAGGCCCATTACTGAGCTTCCTTCAGTTACTCCCACAGAAATCAGTCCTGCATTTTTTCCTTCCTTAATGTCGGAAACTGTATCTCCCACTTTGATTGCTGCATTTACAGATGTAACTTCTAAAGCTTCAAGATTTTTAAATATCATAAAAGGATAAGGGCGACCTTTATCACCTACGGAATTTGGTGAAAACCAAGCATCCGGTGTATATCCTTTTTTTGCCGCTTCAACTGTAATTACAGCCATCATTTCGTCTGTATAACCTGTTGTTGAGCCTACGTGAACCCTTTTCCACTCCTCTGCAATCCTCGGCATCTTTAGCATTGTATGCACATGATCCCATTTGAGCATCCCCATAGGTTTTCTGATCTCTTCAAAAGTCGGATTGATTCCAAATTTGTTAAAGGCTTTTGCAAAGGCCTGTACCGGTGCCATGGAGCCGAAATCAACGGTGGTTCCCGCCCAGTCGAATATAACAGCTTTTATTTTTGCCATTTGTTCCTCCTAAAAAGGTCTCCCTTTATATAGATTTATGGATAAAGTATATTGCATTTTGTAGTCACATAATTTGTTTAGGTACTAAAATTTAAAAGCACAGCTGCTATTACAAGGACTGGTTTTACAGTCACATAATTTGTTTAGGTACTAAAATTGATTTTATTACTTTTAACTACTTCAAGTTGTTTTACAGTCACATAATTTGTTTAGGTACTAAAATTTGTGAAGAGGGTCAGAAACTCTACAGAGCGTTTTACAGTCACATAATTTGTTTAGGTACTAAAATTGTTCCTCGGTGGCGGATTTGGCAACTTCGGTTTTACAGTCACATAATTTGTTTAGGTACTAAAATTTTCGCTGCCTCCTATCTGTCGAGGGCTTGGTTTTACAGTCACATAATTTGTTTAGGTACTAAAATAGTAGTTCTCGTCAACCTGCCAAGGTTTTAGTTTTACAGTCACATAATTTGTTTAGGTACTAAAATTAAGCGGTTGTACTGAACACTCCTGCGAAGGTTTTACAGTCACATAATTTGTTTAGGTACTAAAATGTCCTGCAGTCAGCTCGTTCAGCTTGTTGTGTTTTACAGTCACATAATTTTTTAGGTACTAAAATTTTTGATAACTCGTCCCAGTCCCCGTCACAGTTTTACAGTCACATAATTTGTTTAGGTACTAAAATCACTATCTATCAGCGTGATTGTTGCTATCCGTTTTACAGTCACATAATTTGTTTAGGTACTAAAATTGTGTCAGACTTCGGCAGAAATATAGCCGGGTTTTACAGTCACATAATTTGTTTAGGTACTAAAATTGCGCTCTTTTTCTTTCCGCGTTCCGCAGGTTTTACAGTCACATAATTTGTTTAGGTACTAAAATAAGAACCAAGAGACAAGACCGCTTATACCAGTTTTACAGTCACATAATTTGTTTAGGTACTAAAATTAAGCAAAGTGAAGTCTATGACAACGCTCAGTTTTACAGTCACATAATTTGTTTAGGTACTAAAATTCGATGTCATCGAACAGGAAGAACAATGGAGTTTTACAGTCACATAATTTGTTTAGGTACTAAAATACTACGCCTCTGTCTATCAGCGCCCATATAGTTTTACAGTCACATAATTTGTTTAGGTACTAAAATATGATATCAAGCTGCATCATAGTATTGACGGTTTTACAGTCACATAATTTGTTTAGGTACTAAAATATCAAATTTAAAGACTTTTAGTAGTCTATTTTGAAATTTTAGCATTCTACTATCACATTTTATCATATATTATGATTTTAAGTAATTTATTTCTGCCATTGTCTCTGTCTCCTCCCATTTTCCTTCTATCATCAATGACTGATTGATTAATTTACAGATTACATTTTCCTCTATTGAATACAAAAAATCATTTTGCCCTATTTTATGAATAATCTTGTTTAAAGAATTTTGTAATTGCATTATAGAGATATTTTTATTATATGGATAATTATCAGATATAAATTCAGCGATCTTTTCAAATTTAGGCATTTGAAAATCTATACTTCCAAATATTGATATTCCTTGACATAATAGATTACTACAACTAACATATCCTTCTATACTAGTAGACAGTATAAAATAAATATCATATCTATTACCCATTTCTAGAAGTCTAGTTATAATATCTGCATATTCTTTTCGCGAAATCAAATGATCTATGTTCTCCAGAATTACTAATATTTTCCTGGGATTATTTTTTATAACCTCCTCTATTAAATTTAAGAGAATTAGTATCACTTCATAGTTATCTTTGTTTTCTAACAGTATCTCCTTACTTCCTATAATGTCCGATTTTTGTACCATTTCCCATAAATCTGATTCGGCAAAGGTTAATTCTACTTCTCCTATATTATTTATTTCGATATTCAACATTTGAAATATTTTTTCCAGTTCATCATATATTGTATTTAAATGTGTTTGATAATTAAATTTTTGCATCAGATTTTTGATATATTCAGTCATTAAACTTTGCTTTGAAAGTTTTATCATTGTTAACATCTCTGATATTCCATTAAATGATAACAGTGTAAAAAATTTTCGTCCCACCATCTCATTGTTTATCTTTACATTATCTCTCCATTTGTTTTTTTCTTCGCTGTACTTAAATGTGCTAAAATATTTTCTAAGTGAATCAAGTATATAAGTTTTCTTAATAATATTTTGTCCACATAATTGAGTTACTTTCTCCAATTGAAATGTATATACTTTTTCATATTCAGTTACATCAACTTTCATATCAATATTAACCTTTCCGTCCCTATTGCTTTTTCTGCAGTAGTTCGACTACCCACCAATAGTTTCATATCACTATATTGTTTTTCTGTTACATATAATAGCCTTACATTGCCTTCTAAAGGTATATATTTTTGTATACGCTTTTCTATCCGTTTAACATACTCTCTATTTGGGCAAACTCTAACATATATAGAGTACTGTATCATCGCAAATCCTTCTTTTATCAGATTTTTACGGAATACACGATATGCCCTTTTCTGAGAATCTGTTTCTACTGGTAAATCAAACATACATAGTAATCTCATGATTTTATATTTCATAATTCTCCTTTCTAATAAAGTCATTTACATTCGGAAATATTATCCTGCTTTCTCTCTCTGAAATTTGTGAAGCAAACTGTTCCACATAATTTTCAATCATATTGCATATATACATACTTTTATTCCTGTATTTAATTTTCATATTTAAAATATTAACCAATTTTTTTCTATGTTCAGGAGTAAAATATAAAGCATCCTCCATTATTTCATATGCAACAATGTCTACAAACGGTCTCAACGGTTCCATTAAATCATCAACCAAATTAAACCGATTATATTCATTTTTATGATGAATCCCAATTTGCGTATTTAATCCATATCCAACACAAACTCTAGCAATGTAACTTCTTAAAATCGCGTATCCGTAGTCCAATCCGCTGTTTAATAAAATATCATCATTCCCCCTTGAAAATGATGTGCCCATAAGAAGATTAAAATATACTTTTGCAGCATGTCCTTCTCTATTAGTTCTATCTCCTTCCAATATTTCTTGCGAATACTGAGAAATCCAATTAGCCCCTTCTTTGTCATTTTTCATTATTAAATACGCTCTTGCTTGGTTTAATATTTTTTCTTTTACAATTTCCTCCCATAACTTATTGTAATAAAATCTATCTTTTTCTATTTGATATCTTAACACTTTAGAAGCTCTACTATGATTATCATATGCACCGTAATACCCAGTCGGCAAATGTTTTTGATTACATATTATAAGCCCTATCCCTTGTTCTGATAACTGGCACAAAATCCTCATTGAAATCATTGAAGATAAATTATCAACGACTATCATTGATATGTCATCCAAAGGAATCCATATATCTTCTCCTTTTTTTGTAACAATTAAATTATTCAATTTAACTTTTATGGTAACTTCATTTTCAATCAATAAAACTCTAAAAGCCATCTTAACTTCCTCCATAAAGAAAAAGAAGCACCAAAGGTGCTTCTGAGTTCGGCATAAAGCCTTGTTTTAGTAGATCTAAACAAATTATGTGACTGTAAAAATTTGTTTATTATATTTTATATCTATATGACCCTAATGTCAACAATAGAGTTAACAGTATCTTGAAAATCTCTCACTTTCACAGGCATATAAATTCCCTAATATATCCATTCTATACTTTATAATTTTTTGAGTTTTGCCTAAACCAATCAATCTTCGCTTTTCATATTTAGCACAATCAATGGGTTTTGTTTCAATATAACTTCTACTTTGAGGCATAGTTCTTGACAAAAATCTTTCTCTATATATTATTCCATCTTTTTCAAATTCAATAATATCATTTTTATAAAAAGACATTTTAAATATAAATCCCAAGTTTTCCAAATCTGCCCTTGTCTGTCCGGGACTTATCATTTTTTCATTTATTAAAACATTTGCGTATGCATCCTCATCTATAACATTTTTCCCATTTTCACATTTTATATCAGATTGCTTTATGCCAACCAGGTAATATGCTTCTTCATCTTTTTTGTAATAAACATCCATTCGATATGGAACCAGACTTTCAAGGATTACTTTCCTACTTCCTTTCTCATGTCCATATTTATGAGAAACATCAATACAAGAATTAACTATTCCATCTGTATATTTCAATTTGTCAATTCTTGGCCCGTTATGTTTTTTAGCATATTTTCTGACATAATCTCCTGTTTCTTTTTCGTACTGAACAAAAGGGTTTGCAGAATCAGAATAATCATTCATTATTCCAACAAGGATGTCAAAGGTTTTGCGATCATTTCTATATATTAGCAATTTTTCTCTATCGCTCTCTTTTTTACTAAATGCAAGCTTCTTAAAAAGTGCAACTCCGTCTTTTGTTCTGATATCTAATTTATTTATCTTATATATTTTCCCATCAATCTCTCTTGTTCCACGAATTGTTTGATTACAAAGGCCTCGATTAGACTTATGATCTACATAATACCAGTATTTTACATCTTTTTCGGCTCTCTTTATTTCACTTTGAATATTAACCCATTTCATACCATACAGATAATCTGCATAAACATCATCTGACATTTTTTCCGTCCACATCTTATTATCTAATATTTCACCGGTTTCAAAGTCAATAAATACCCCCTGAAGTTTTCTATATGCTTCATACCCAATTTGTGCAAATCCAATTAACATCGCATCTACTGCGTGATGTGCATAACTTTCTTCACGATTTTTATTTAAATTTAGATTAATGCGCATCTGATGAGTATAGCTACCTCTAATGGCTTTTACTTTTACATGGTTTTCATTTGAATTAAAAAAACTTTGTAATGTATTTAGCACTACACGTGAAGCATATCTTGTATCATTAATGTTACGATTTATAAATCTTTTCATTACATCAATTTTTGTAATATCTTCACTAAATAATAAATTCTGCATTTTCTTTCTTGAAATGCCATATTCTTTTTTCTTTGTAAGATTAATTATTGTTGCTTTATATTGTTCAAATGACCATTTAGTATTTGTGTGCGTGAAATAATAAAACGGTGTCTGATTACCTTTATTTTGATTTTCAGTTCTATATACTAATACTTTATTATTTCTTGAATCATCAAAAGATATAGATCTCGGGATAATATGATCTATTTCAAACATGTCCGGATGTTTTACAATATCTTCTGGATCAATTGTTTTACCGGAATATAAGCATATTCCATCCTGTTCATTCCATAATTTCAATTTTAGATTTAATTGCTTCTGAGAAGAATAATCTATCGGTGTAAGAACAATGCCATAGACTGAAGAAAGTTTATCTTCAATATATTCCATTTCTTTTTCATTCAATTTTTGTAAATCATTTATTCTCTTTTTTTCTTCTTCTGAATTCCTATCTCTAGGCATTTCAATCACAACTTCATCCAAAGGATTATATTTTTTCAATAACTGATTCAATATTTTAAATGAAATCCTTACAGCTCTGCGAACAACAGGATTATAAATATCCCTGTTAGCTGCCTCTAAAGGAATATATTTTAAGTCTTTAAATTGATCAGTTTTTATTTTCCCTATACCCATTTCTGTTAACAATGTCATTTGCTCTTTAGGTTGTTTATACATTTCAGGTATAAGTTCATTCATTATTTTTAAAGAAAAAGAATGCCATTTACCAAATAACGCTCCGTTTTTCTTTCTAAGATTAATTAAGCTTTCTCTTGCAATATCTGATAAATCTATTGCTGCATTATCAAATGCTTTTATCATTGCTTCTTTATCAGTATTAATTGTTAATATATATCCTATCTCGTCTAATTCTTCTCTGGAAAAATCAGAAATATCCATTTCTATTTCTGCTAAAACTTTCCTCATTTTATTATAGGCTTCAAATTTGTGGAATATTTCTTTTCCGTTCTTATCAATTCTTGCACCATAAAATTCTTCTATTTCTTCTCCAATGGCTTCAGAAATGATTTTGCGCATATTAATACTGTTACTATTTTTTACTTTCTCAATAATTATTCTTTTTTCATTTTCCTGAAGTTTACATCCATTTATAGTTAAATTATTGAGATCATTTAATAAATTAAATTCCTGCGCTGTATAAGATGCCGCTGCAGCTCTTAGTTCTTCTTCATATACGCTACATTTTCCAATTAATTTTTCAAAAATGTTTTTCTCAGTTACATATTCGCCATTCTCATCTAATCTTGTAGTATATTTACCATAATCTGTCCTAGATTTTTCATTTCCAGGACCTTCATAATATTTTCGCTTTCTATTAAAAATATTAAGATATTCTTCTTGGAATTCTTTAGACAAATTATGATAATATTCACTTTGAGTTTCTAAAATCTTTATAATTTCTTTTCTATATGCGCCAATAGTAAAAACATTAATGAGCTCAACATCTTCGCCAGCCGAATTTAAACTTTTTATTTGTCCGCGGTATTTTCCCCTCTTTTCTAATCTTTCTTTTTGTATTTCACATGGAAATTTTTCTTCTACCGCTTCAGCATTTAATTTCAAACCTTTCTCATAGGCACTATTTCCTGCAACATTATCATCTGTAGCATCTTCCAAATATGAAATTCCTCTATGTTTTAGATAATGATATAAGATATCGTATAAATCATTTAAAGACACCCTTTCATAAAGTGCTTTATTTTTAAGACCAACTATATCACTATTTATTGTCTGTGGAATTGTAAAATCATATTTTTTCCACAACTTTTTAAAATCGTTTGTTCTAGTCTTTTGTCTTCGTTTTATACGCCTTGCTTGACGCATCTCTCTACGAACCTGATTTGCTGCTGCCGAAGCTTCTGGAAAAATATTTGATCCTGCTTCAATTACTTTTTCAGATTCGCGTTCAATAACTGCCCATCCAACAGATGCTACTCCTATATCAAGTGCTACAATATATCCCATAATCTGCCCTTTCATAATATTTTTTAATTTTTTACAATTCTGTTTTATACATTAGTATTTTAATCAATTTTAATATATAACTCAATAATATACAAAAATATTATCTTTGCTCTATTTAAGAGTAATAAAAATGCAGCATTTTTTATGCTGCATTTTTGTGAATTATTATTTCCGCTTATCTTGGTAAACCTACGCCCATATTCTTCTTTGTTCTTTCAACAACCTTTTCAGCTATGGCGTTGGCTCTATTAGCTCCGTCCTTGAGTATCTCGATAAGCTCGTCGGAGTATCTGATTTCTTCAAATCTCTGCTTTATAGGAGCAAGACCGTTAACCAGTATCTCTACTAAGTCCTTTTTGAAATCTCCGTAGCCTTTGCCTTCGTATTTCTTTTCGATATCCTCTATGGAAAGATCAGAAAATGCCGTATAAATGTTCATCAGATTGCTGATGCCCGGTTTGTTTTCCTGATCAAACTTTATTGTTCCGTCGGAATCCGTTGTGGCTCTCATTATCGCCTTCTTAATCTTTGCTTCGTCATCCAGAAGTGAAATTCTAGAAAGCTCATTTTCAGCACTCTTGCTCATTTTTTTAGTAGGGTCATCCAGAGCCATTATCTTTGCGCCTTCCTTAAGGTATCTGCCTTCAGGCAGCACAAATGTTTCTCCGTATTTGTTGTTTACTCTGTTGCAAAGATCCCTTGTAAGCTCGATATGCTGTTTTTGGTCTATGCCTACAGGCACAATATCAGTATCGTAAAGAAGAATGTCTGCTGCCATAAGCACAGGATACATGAAAAGTCCTGTAGGAGCAGATTCCTTTCCTTTACCTTTATCTTTAAACTGGGTCATTCTGGAAAGCTCGCCTGTATATGAAGAGCATGTCAGAAGCCAAGAAAGCTCAGTGTGACCCGGTACTGTGGACTGAACAAAAACGATGCTCTTTTTAGGGTCTATACCTATTGCAAGGTACAATGCTGCCACATCCAGGATATGCTCTTTTAATTCTTCAGGATCCTGCTCCACCGTAATTGCATGTAAATCTACTATACAGTAGATACATTCATGGTCATCCTGAAGCTCAACGAACTGCTTTAATGCACCCAGATAATTTCCTAAATGTATATTACCTGTCGGCTGTACTCCTGAAAATACTCTGCCCATTTTTTCTCCTTTCTATCCTGCCAGCTCTCTGGCAAATCGTTCAAGTATCTTTTTTTCCGCTCTTGATATGGTCATTTGGGATACTCCCAAATCCTTAGCTATTTCACTTTGAGACTTTTCCTCAACAAATCTCTTTTTGAAAATATATCTGTTTGTACCAGTCATTTCACTTAGGACTTTTTCGATTATCTCATAGTCTTCCACATCTCTGTAGCCCTTTTCGTCCTTAGCAGTAAACTTTTCAAACATAGCTGCAGCACCTTCCTCGCCTCCGTCATCAAAGGTCTGATTAAGAGAAAGTGCGCCGTATGCGGCACTGCTTTCTATGGCCCTAAGAATAGTGTCTTCGCTTTCTCCCATGGCCTCCGCTATTTCTGCTACCGTAGGTTTTCTGCCCAGCTTTGATGTCAAATCCTCCTTAACCGGTCCCATGGCAGAGGAAATTTCCTTCATGTGTCTTGGAACCTTGACGCTCCAGCCCTTATCTCTGAAATATTTTTTTATTTCTCCGAGAATAGTAGGTGTAGCAAAACTGCTGAATTCAAAGCCCTTTTCAGGGTCAAACCTTTCCACAGCGGAAATCAGGGCAAGGGCGCCCACCTGATATAAGTCATCGTATTCAACGCCCTTTCCCAGATATTTCTTTATGAGTATATCGACCATATACAGATATTTTTCAACAATCCTGTTTCTTGTCTCAATGTCTTTGTTTTTACTGTATGCTAGAAACAGTTCCTTATCGCGCATTCTTTTTCACCAAAGTTATCTTTTTACCGCCGTCGTCTGTATTCTCTATGCTTACGCTGTCCATGATGCTGTTGATTATCGATATTCCTAAATCTCCCTCATTAGGACAATCCAGGCATATTTCGCAAGCCTTTTCAACTGTATGGCTTCCGGAAGATAATATCTCTATTGTAAGACCGTCATCTTCCGTTCTTATGTCCATTTCGTATTCGCTGCACCAGCAATCGTATCCGTGACATGTAACAACCTTACATGCTTCAAATACAGCCATGCCTATTTCATCGACAGTATCCACATCAAAACCCACAAGGCTTGCCGTGGCCAGCGCTGCGCTTCTGCATACCTTTATGAACTCCGGTTTTCCCGGAACCTTTATCTTTACAAGATCGGTTTTATTCATCTTCTTTATCATCCTTTATCACTTTAGCCATGGATATAATATTGGCGTCTTCGGCAACCTTCATAATCTTTACACCCTGAGTTGCTCTTCCAAGCTGTGACACATCCTGGGCTGCAATTCTTATGATAATACCGTCGGAATTTATCAAGAGCACTTCGTCGTCTTCTTCAACTGTAACGGCTCCTATCAGCTCACCTGTCTTATTGAATTTCTTTTTATCATAAGTGAGAATTCCCTTGCCGCCTCTTTCCTGAACCTTGTATTCCTTAACGGCTGTTCTCTTTCCGAATCCATTTTCAGTAACTACAAGAAGTTCATCATCCTTGTGAACAAGGCACATGGAAACGACTTCGTCACCCCAATCAAGCTTAATTGCCCTTACGCCGCCGGCTGCTCTTCCCATAGGGCGAACATCCTTTTCGTTAAATCTGATGCTCTTGCCGTGCTTTGTAACTATTATAACATCGTCATCTCCTGATGTCTGCTTGATATCTATAAGCTCGTCATCATCCTTGAGATTGATAGCTATTATGCCGTTCTTTCTGTTTGTATCAAACTGTGAAAGAGCTGTCTTTTTAATTATACCGCTCTTTGTAACAGCCATAAGATACTTTTCTTCATCAAATTCCTTGATAGGAATCACGGCATTTATTCTTTCTCTCTGAAGGAGATTTAAGAAGTTAACTGCAGGAGTTCCCTTGGCAGTTCTTGTAGCTTCAGGAATTTCATATGCCTTTATCTTGTGTGCCTTACCCAAATTTGTAAAGAACATCAGATAATCGTGGGTTGAAGTGATTATGAGATCCTTTACAAAGTCATTTTCACGGGTTGTCAGACCGGCTATTCCCTTGCCGCCTCTCTTCTGCGTCTTATATGTGTCGGCAGGTATTCTCTTAAGATATCCCAGGTGAGTCAAGGTAACTGCTACGCTTTCTTCCTGAATCAGATCCTCTTCATCTATTTCATTTACTGCCGCCGCTATTTTAGTTCTTCTTTCATCGCCATACTTTTCTTTGATTTCCTGCATTTCATCTCTTACTACTCCCATAAGAAGCTTTTCGTCAGCTAAGAGAGAATTATAATATGCAATCTTTTCCATAAGTTCGGCGTATTCATTTTCGATTTTTTCTCTTTCCAGTCCCTGGAGTCTGGCAAGTCTCATATCTAAAATCGACTGAGCCTGTATATCTGTAAGCTCAAATCTGTTCATGAGCTTTTCCTTAGCATCGTTGTATGAAGATCTTATTATCTTGATTATCTCATCGATGTTATCAAGGGCTATTCTCAAACCTTCCAGTATGTGAGCTCTTGCCTCCGCCTTTTTCAAATCATACTGAGTTCTTCTTGTAAGTACATCTTTCTGATGCTTAAGATATTCGCTCAGTATATCGTAAAGGCTTAAAACCTTAGGCTGACCATCCACCAGGGCAATCATGATCATGCTGAATGTGTCCTGCAGCTGAGTATGCTTATAGAGCCTGTTTAATGTAATCTGAGGATTTGCATCCTTTTTAAGCTCTATAACAATTCTCATGCCATGTCTACTGGACTCATCTCTTATTGTGGAAATTCCTTCGATTTTCTTTTCCTTAACCAGCAAAGCCATCTTTTCGATGAGTCTTGCCTTGTTTACCTGATAAGGAATTTCGGTTACCACAATCTGCATCCTGCCTCTGGATGTTTCTTCTATTTCTGTTCTGGATCTTACGGTAATCTTGCCGTGGCCTGTCTTATATGCCTCCCTTATACCGTTTTTACCCATTATCATGGCTCCGGTAGGGAAGTCAGGGCCCTTAACGATTTTTATTATATCGTCGATTGTGGCATCATCGTGATCTATCATGTAACATGCCGCATCAATGGTTTCTCCCAGATTATGAGGAGGAATGGAAGTTGCCATACCTACAGCTATACCGTTTGATCCATTTACAAGAAGGTTAGGTATTCTTGCAGGAAGTACGGAAGGCTCCTTTTCCTCTTCATCGAAGTTAGGTACAAAATCAACGGTTTCCTTTTCAATATCCCTTAGCATCTGCAAGGCATAAGGAGTCATTCTCGCTTCCGTATAACGCATGGCGGCAGCGCCGTCACCGTCTACGGAACCGAAGTTACCATGTCCATCCACCAACATATATCTTGTGGAGAAATCCTGAGCCATTTTAACCATGGCATCATAGATTGAGCTGTCTCCGTGTGGGTGATATTTACCCATTACATCACCGACTATACGGGCGGATTTTTTATGAGGCTTATCCGGTGTTACACCGAGCTGACTCATACCATAGAGAATTCTTCTATGTACCGGCTTAAGTCCGTCTCTTACATCAGGAAGAGCTCTGCTGACTATAACGCTCATGGCATAGTCGATATACGAGTTTTTCATTTCGTCATGAATCTCGTGCTGTATCATTTTATTATCTTCATGCATCATCTTTGTCACAGTATCACCCCTCCTTTCTAAATATCAAGATTTTTAACGTATTTAGCGTTATCTTCAATAAACTTTCTTCTTGGCGGTACCTTATCTCCCATGAGAGTTGTAAATATCTCATCGGCAGCGGTAATATCGTCAAGGGTTATCTGTATAAGAGTTCTGTTTTCATAATCCATGGTTGTTTCCCAAAGCTGATGGAAGTCCATTTCACCAAGACCCTTATATCTCTGTATTGTTAATTTACCCGGTTTGTCAGCCAGTTCTGCCAAAAGCTTTTCCTGTTCTCTGTCGGAATATGTGTAATAAACATCATTTCCTTTCTTAACCTGGAACAGCGGTGGCTGAGCCGCATAAACATAGCCTCCTTCTATAAGAGGTCTCATATATCTGTAGAAGAATGTCAGAAGCAGAGTTCTTATATGAGCTCCGTCTACATCGGCATCTGTCATGATTATTATCTTATGATATCTGAGTTTTTCAATATCAAAATCATCTCCGATATTGCATCCAAAGGCAGTTATCATATTTTTAATTTCATCACTGTTAAGGATTTTATCAAGTCTTGCCTTTTCAACATTGAGGATCTTTCCTCTAAGAGGAAGTACCGCCTGTCTCTTTCTGTCTCTACCGTTTTTAGCAGAACCGCCGGCAGAATCACCCTCTACCAAGAATATTTCAGAAAGTGCAGGGTCCTTTTCCTGACAATCAGCGAGTTTTCCCGGAAGTGAAAATCCTTCAAGAACGCTATTTTTTCTTGTAATATCCCTTGCTTTTCTTGCCGCTTCTCTGGCTCTTGCCGCCTGAAGGGCCTTATTCATAATAATTTTTGCCTGTCCAGGATTTTCCTGCAGGAAAGCTGTAAAGAATTCGTTTGTATTTGATTCAACAAATCCCTTCATTTCACTGTTACCCAGCTTACCCTTAGTCTGTCCTTCAAACTGAGGATTTGTAAGTTTAACTGAAACTATTGCCGTAAGACCTTCCCTTACATCATCGCCGGAAAGTGGGGCATCATTATCCTTAAGGAATTTGTTTTTCTTTGCGTAATCATTAAATACTCTTGTAAGAGCTGATTTAAATCCGGAAAGATGATATCCTCCATCAACTGTATTGATGTTATTAGCATAGGACATTATGAGTTCTGTATATCTATCCGTATACTGGAAGGCAACTTCCATTTCCATGTCGCCTTTTCCTGTTTTATCCTTACCCTTTGCTTCAAAATAAACTATATCAGGATGTATTACATCTTTATTTTTATTGATAAACTGAACAAATTCTTTAATTCCACCCTCATAATGGAATTCTTCCTTTTCTTCTTCGCCGTCCCTTTTATCCGTAAGAGTTATTCTTATTCCCTTATTAAGGAAAGCCATTTCCCTTAATCTGTGTTCAAGGGTATCAAAATTAAAGACAGTTTCTTCAAAAATGTCAGGATCCGGCCAGAATGTAGTTTTTGAACCTGTTTCCTTTGCCTGTCCTATTACATGCATTTTTTCAACTGTCTTACCTCTTTCAAAGGCGAGGGCATATATATTACCGTCTCTTTTTACCTCTACTTCCATTCTAGTGGAAAGGGCATTTACAACAGATGCACCTACACCGTGAAGACCACCAGATACCTTGTATCCGCCACCGCCGAATTTACCTCCGGCATGAAGAACTGTATGGATAACCTCAACGGCAGGAATTTTTTCCTTAGGATGCATATCCACAGGCATTCCTCTTCCATCGTCTTCAACGGTTATGGAATTATCTTCGTTTATTGTTACGTGTATGTTCTTACAAAAACCTGCAAGAGCTTCATCCACACTATTATCAACAATTTCATATACCAGATGATGAAGTCCTTTTTCTCCTGTAGAACCTATATACATTCCCGGTCTTTTTCTTACCGGTTCAAGTCCCTCCAGCACTTGAATTTGATCGGCGCCGTACTGCTGGGACACATTTTCTTTTGACATATTTTTCACCTCAATTAATAGTTTATAAAATGCATTTTATTATACAATAAAACGCCCATTTTTGCAATTTAACGGGCGTTTTTTTATTTTCCTATATCAGAGAACCTTTTTTAACGTTTAATACCTTTCCTCCAGGCAGCGATTTCATAACTTCATCTGGTATTTCTGTGGCTGTTATAAACACCTGAACCTCATCAAGACTATTTATTAAAAATTTCTGTCTTTCGCTGTCAAGCTCACTTAACACATCATCCAAAAGGAGAACGGGACTTTCTTCCTTTTCCTCTTTTATAAGGAAAATTTCCGCAAGTTTTAATGAAAGTGCCGCTGTTCTTTGCTGCCCCTGGGAACAGTATTTTCTTGCATCCTTGCCATCAACGGTTATTTTCATATCATCCTTGTGAGGACCCCTTGAAGTGCTTCCGCTGTAAATATCCTTATTTAAGCTTTCTTCAAGAATTTTTGAAAATCTTTTTTTAATTTCATCTTCAGTACCTTCCTCAGAAATATCCGGATCATATGATATTACAAGTTTTTCTTTTCCATCTGTTATTTTATTGTGTATTTCACCGCTTATTATATTTATCTTTGATATAAATTCTTTTCTATCTTTAATTATATCTGTTCCTGTATTTACCAGCTGTTCACCCCATACTTTAATTATATTTTTATCGGGATTTTTTTCTTTAAGATATGTATTTCTCTGAAGAAGTATTTTTTTATATCTTGAAAGACTGTCCATGTATTTTACACGAAGCTGACAAAGTTCTCTGTCTATAAAACTTCTTCTTTTTGAAGGCTCTTCCTTTACTATTTTAAGATCCTCCGGAGAAAATATTACGCAGAGTATATTTTCAACAAGCTGTGAAACCCTCTTTACATGTATTCCGTCTGCCTTAATACCTTTTTTTCCGTCTTTTCCTACATATATTTCAACAGTTCCCTCATCATCATACTTAAAATAATCGACTTTTATCCTGCAGTGATTCTTATCAAAGCATATAACTTCCCTATCCTTTGAAGTACGAAATGACTTTCCAAAGGATGCCATATATATTGATTCTATGAGGTTTGTCTTTCCCTGGGCATTTTCACCGAGGATAAGATTTACATTTTTATCGAAATCTACTTCAATTTTTTCGTAATTTCTATAGTTTTCAAGGGATACTTTTTTAATATACATAACTTTTAAATATTATTTTAATTTGATGAAATCCTTACAGGAAGAACAAGATATTCATATCCGTTTCCTTCAAGAGGTTTTATTATGCAAGGAGTAACTGAAGTTTTAAGCTCCAGCATTACATCTTCATCTTCTATTGCCTTAAGTGCTTCGGAAAGATACTTTGAATTAAATCCTATCTGCATATCTTCCCCTGTTTTTTCCATAATTATATCTTCTTTTACTGTACCTTCTTCGGATTTTGAGTTTATAGTGAGAAGATTTCCAGAAATAGTACATTTAATAAGGTTATTTTTTCCTTCCTTTGCCAAAAGAGAAGCTCTTTCTATACCTGTAAGAAGTTCCTGTCTGTTTATATTTATTCTTGTAGTATATTCCTTAGGAAGTATATCTCTATATTTTATAAATTCACCATCTATAAGGTTTACGGAAATTCTCGTATCCTTCATAAGGATATTTGCCTTTTTCTTTCCTACTATCATTTCCACATCCTGATCATCTTCAGATTCTGAAAGAATCTTGAGAATTTCAGCTATAGTTTTACCTGGAATTATTATATGACCCTCTTTTTCATTCTTAATTTTTTCTCTGCATATTGCCATTCTAAAACCATCAAGAGCTACCATATTAAAGCTGTTTTCTTCCATTTCAAGAAGAACACCTACTATAACTCCCTTAGAATCATCCGAACTTGCAGAAAAATATGTGCTTTTAATCATATATTTTAATATTTCCTTATCGAAGGAAAGTGTTGATATAACATCACCTACATCTGTTATATCAGGAAATTCATCTGACGGCTGCCCTACGATAGTAAATTCACTTCCTGCAGTTTTAATAAGTACATTTGTAACGTCAATTGTTTCAATCATAAGAGTTTCATTAGGAAGTTTTCTTACTATGTCACTAAAAAGTTTTGCAGAAACCACAAGGCTTCCTTCTTCTTCAATTACTGCGTCTATTGTTTTCTCAATACTCATATCAAGATCTGATGCGCTTAGCTTTATTTTTCCGTTTTCAGCTTCTATAAGTATTCCTTTTAAAATAGGAATTGTTGTTCTTACTGTCACAGCCTTTGATACTGTATTTAAAGCTTTTGCTAAAATCTGCTGGTTACAGGTAAATTTCATTATCTTTTTCCTCCGGATTTCCTAGTATTTTTATATTATTTTATAGTAATAGAAGTAGTAGGGGTTGTGAATTTGGTCACGAGATTGATTTATGTTGAAATATCAATCTTTATTCCTGTTGATAAAGTGTGGATAATATAGTGTAATTTTTCCACATAACTGTTTATATCTTAATTCTCGATGTAAGTTCATCAACATAGGTTTTTGTTACATTGTCGTTTTTTAGTTCTTCTGATATTTTTTCATAAGCATGAAGAACTGTAGTGTGATCCTTTCCACCAAAGGCTTTTCCTATGTTTGGAAGTGAAAGATCTGTAAATTCCCTCGTTAGATACATTGCAATCTGTCTCGGATGAGAAATATTTCTAGATCTTTTTCTTCCTTCTATATCCTTTACGGATATGTTGAAATATTTACTTACTACTCTTTTTATTGTTTCAACATTTATGTCTTTTTGATCATCAGTAAATATATTCTGCAGATTTTCCCTAGCAAATTCAGGTGTTATCTTTTTTCCCAGCATAACAGCCATTGTGTAGAGATTTGTGAATGCTCCTTCAAGCTCTCGTACATTTGTTGTAACTCTTTCGGCTATCATAGAAAGAACGGTTTCTATATTATCGTCTATTTCAAGATTTTCCTGCTCTGCCTTTTTACTTAATATAGCCATTCTTGTTTCATAGTTAGGCTTTTTTATGTCCGCTACTATTTTCCATCCAAATCTTGAAGTAAGTCTTTCATCGAGATTTTTTAACTCCTTTGGAGGTCTGTCGCTGGAAAATACAAGCTGCTTATTATTATCGTAAAGATAATTAAAGGTGTTAAAAAGCTCTTCCTGAGTTTGTTCCTTTCCTTCAAAGAACTGAACATCATCTATTAAAAGAACATCCATCTGTCTGTATTTATCTCTAAATTCCTTTGTTTTTTCGGTTTTTATAGCGCTTATTATTTCATTAGTGAACATTTCACTGGTAACATAAAGAACTTTTTTCTCTCTATAGTGTTCCATAACATGATTGCATATGGCGTACATAAGATGTGTTTTACCAAGTCCTGATTCACTGTAAAGATAAAGAGGATTGAAATTTTTTGCAGGATTTTCCGCAACAGCTAGGGCAGCTGCGTGGGCATATTCATTATTTGATCCTACAACAAAATTATCAAATGTATATTTTGGATTTGATATAAGTTCTTTATCAAATTCTTCATTTACAGTAGAAGTAGTGGAAAATGAATTTTTAGGTGTTTCTTTTTTATTTTCTTGTACACTTCCTTCCAAAAGAAGTTTGATTTTATATTTATTTTTAAATACGGCTTCTGTATATCCCTCTAAAAGGTGCATATATCTGTTGTTAATTGTAGATATAGCAAATTCGGTATCGCACAATATATAGAGGATACCTGCATTTTCATCTATAGAACTGAATTTAAGAGGCTCAAACCATGTTTCAAAGGTAACTTCATTTACCTCAGGTTCAAGTAATTCCAATACATAAGCCCATTTTTTATTATAATCGCTCATTAAATTGTAATCTCCTTAATATCAATCTGACATAAAATATAATATCAACAAAGTTATCCACAGACAAGGCATAAAATTTATATTAAAGTGTTTGGAATTTTTATAAATTATCCACAGGTTGTTGATAAAGTTGTTAATAATATCAACAGCACCACTAAATATTGGTATTGATAAAAAAATTAACAGATAATTTTTTTATTTTTATTATATTACGCATCATGAATAGTAAATGAAGCCGTGTTTTTGTTGACTTTTTTAATCTTAAACAGTATAATTACAAGGCATGTGTACCCGATTGAGATTCAGATCGGGAGTATAAAATTAAAAGGAGGTAACAATCATGAAGATGACTTTTCAGCCTAAGAAAAGACAGAGAAAGAAAGAACATGGCTTCAGAAAGAGAATGAAGACTAAGAGCGGAAGGAATATTCTTAAAAACAGAAGAGCTAAGGGCAGAAAATCTCTGACAGCTTAAGAGAAATGCTTAAAGAAAATGTATTAAGCGGAAAACGAAATTTCGACAGAGTCTATAAAAAAGGAAAATCGACCGCCCATAAATATGTGGTGGTTTTTTTTAAGGAAAACGGACTGTCGTATGGACGAGTCGCTTTTCTGGCAAGTAAAAAAGTAGGCAATGCGGTTACAAGAAATAGGGCAAGAAGACTTATGAAAGAAAGTGTGAGATTAAGCGATATTGATTTCACCGGATTTGATGTAATATTTATTGCCCGAAATACTATAAAAAAAGAAACTAAATGCGAAGATGTAAGAAGGTCTTTGCTTTCAGCAGTTAAGAAAACCGCAATAGCTAAAAACAGAAGGTGATAAGTTGAAAAAAATAGCTATTATTTTAATAAGGGGATATCAAAAATTTATATCTCCGTTTTTACCTGATAGCTGCAGATTTTATCCTACCTGTTCCCAGTATTTTATACAGGCATTACAAAAATACGGGTTTTTTAAAGGTAGTTATCTGGGGATAAAGAGGATACTAAGGTGTCACCCGTTTAATCCGGGAGGCTATGATCCTCTGCCTTAAAACTGGAGGAACTAATGAACACATTAACTGGTATATTCGCAAAGCCTCTGGCCTTTCTGCTCGAAGGTATATATAACATAGTAGGAAACTATGGTATATCTCTTATCATAATTACAGTAATAGTAAAGGTATGTCTTTATCCGCTTTATTTAAAGCAGATGAAGTCCATGGCTGTTTCATCAGATATGCAGAGAAAAATGAAACAGCTTCAGCAGAAATACGCCAATGACAAAGAGACTTTGAATATAAAAATGGCGGAACTCTATAAAGAGGAAGGATTTAATCCTGCCAGCGGCTGTCTTCCTATGCTGATACAGCTGCCTATAATATTCGCGCTCTTTGCGCTTCTCAGAAATCCTATAGCTTATGTCAGCGACACAGATATGTTGTTTGCTGTTCACGAATCATTTTTGTGGATAAACGACTTAAGCCAGGTGGATAGCTGGATACTCCCTATAGTGGCAGGTGTTTCCACTTTCATCGCATTTTCGATATCGATGAGCAACAATACATCGGGTCCAAATGAGATGAAAGGTATGATGAAGATAATGAAATATGCATACCCTATACTTATATTCCTTATGGGTAGAACTTTCCCTGCAGGACTTGCTCTTTACTGGTCCTTTGGTCAGTTCATGCAGATATTCTTCAACATTCATATGAGATCCGTTCGTAAAAAGATAATTGCGGAAAAGGAAGCAAAATCAAAGGGAGGTAAAAAGTAATGGACTTTTCGGAAAAATGGGGAAAAGACGTTGAGACCGCTACCGCCCTCGCTTTAGACGAACTTAAATGTTCAAAGGATGAAGTAAAGATAACGGTTTTGGAGGAACCTTCGAGAGGATTTCTCGGTATAGGATCAAAACTCGCGAAAGTGAGGGTCGAAAAAATAGAGGTTTCCGAAAACGATAAAACAGAAGAAATAGAAGTTGCAGAAGAAGTAAAGGAAACTGTTACAGAAGAAACAGTTGAAAATGAAACTTCCGAAGTTGCTTCAAATAAACTCATAAGACCTGATAATATGAAGGAAATTGAAGAGCATCCGGCTTTGTCATTCCTTAAGGAAACCACAGAAAAAATGGGTCTTGAGCTTAGCTTTAAGGCATACGCTGATGATAATAATGTATTTATTGACATTGCAGGCAAAGATGCAGGTACAATTATAGGTAAGAGAGGTCAGACTCTTGATGCTATTCAGTATCTTACAAGCCTTGCAGTAAATAAAAAAAGCGAAGATTATGTAAGAGTAGTTCTGGATGCTGAAAATTACAGATCCAAAAGAGAAAAGACTCTTGAACGTCTTGCTCATCGTCTGGCAGATAAAGTTGTTAGAACGAAGAGAAGCGTAAAGCTGGAGCCAATGAATCCATATGAGAGAATGGTTATACACGCAGCCCTTGTTAACAGCCCTAAGGTTAAGACAAGAAGCGAAGGCGAAGAGCCTTACAGAAGAGTTGTAATAGAACTTAAATAAATAGAGGCCCGTGGTTTTCACGGGCTTTTGTCTTAGAAAAATTAATCTTTATGAAATATGTGAGGTAAAAATGGAATCGACCATAGCTGCAATTTCAACAGCCTACGGAGAAGGCGGTATAGGAATAATAAGGATAAGCGGCGAAAAAGCAAAGGAAATCCTGTGCGGTATTTTCACAGGAAAAGATAATTTGGAAGATAGAAAAATGATCTACGGTCATATAAAGGATCCTGAAAACGGTGAAATTATAGATGAAGTAATGGCCGTATATATGAAAGCTCCAAAAACGTATACAAAGGAAGATATAGTTGAAATAAATTGTCACGGCAGTACTGTTTCTCTCAGAAAAACCCTTGATTTGGTGCTGCGAATGGGAGCTGTTCCCGCGGAAAGAGGAGAATTTACAAAAAGAGCTTTTCTTAATGGAAGGCTTGATCTTTCCCAGGCGGAAGCTGTTATAGATTTAATAAGAGCAAAGGCCGATAAATCTTTTGATGTGGCCATGGATCAGCTTTCAGGTCATCTTTCATTAAAGATAAAGGAACTTAGAAAAAGCCTTACAGATGTTCTTGTAGATATAACTGTAAATATCGATTATCCGGATGAAGATATTGAAGAAATAATGTATTCTGATATGTATAACAGTTTATCGCAGATAAACGATGAAGTAGTAAAACTAATATCTTCAGCGGGTACAGGCCGTATTATAAACGAAGGACTAAAAGTTGCGATAATAGGAAGACCGAATGTTGGTAAAAGCAGTTTAATGAACGCTCTTTTAAAGGAAGACAGAGCAATAGTAACTTCAATTCCAGGCACAACGAGAGACACAATAGAAGAAAAAATAAGCGTAAGGGATATACCTGTTATTCTTACGGATACTGCAGGTATAAGAAAAACCGATGATCAGATAGAAAAAATAGGAATAGAAAAAAGTAAGGCAAGCTTTAACAATGCAGACCTTATTATATTTATGGTGGATGCTTCAAGAACTCTTGATGATGAGGACATGGAGATAGCTTCATATATAGGAGAAAGAAAAGCTATACTTCTCATAAATAAAACGGACTTAGCAAGAGAAGCGGATACGGAATCTTTAATTAAAATGATGCCTCAGTGCAAGATAATAGAAACCTCAATGACTGAAGAAAGAGGTATAGATGAGCTTGAAGATGAGATAGAAAATCTCGTTTATGGCGGACAGATAAGGCAGGAGGAAAGCCTTATAGTAAGCAATGCAAGACATCTACAACTTTTAAGAGATGCTTCGGCCGCTTTAGGTGATGCTATGAAAATGACAGAAATGGAAGAAGCTCTTGATTTTATAGAAGTTGATGTAAAGCGTGCTTACGACCTTTTGGGAGAAATAACAGGAGATTCGGTGGCAGACGATATAATAAATGAAGTATTTAAGAGATTTTGTCTCGGAAAATAAAATTGCGATAATCTGAGGAAAAAGTAATGGGATATGAACTTGGAAATTATGATGTTATAGTTGTGGGCGCAGGTCACGCAGGATGTGAGGCTGCTCTTGCTGCGGCAAGAATGGGCAAAAAGACTCTTATATTTGCCATAAATCTTGAATCCATAGCTATGATGCCTTGTAATCCTTCCATAGGAGGAACAGGTAAAGGACATCTTGTAAGAGAAATCGATGCCCTTGGCGGTGAAATGGGTATAAATACGGATAAGGCCTTTATACAGAGCAAGATGCTCAACACAAGAAAGGGACCGGCGGTACATTCTTTAAGATGTCAGGCAGATAAACAGCTTTATCATACAGAGATGAAGAAAACTCTGGAAAGCGCTGAAAATCTCGATATAAAGCAGGCAGAAGTCACGGATATAATAGTAGAAAACGGTAAAGTCGCCGGAGTTATAACCATGACAAACGCCATTTATAGAGCAAAGGCTGTGATTTTAGCAACAGGCACATTTTTAAGGGGAAAGATTTTCATAGGTGAATCATCCTTTATGAGTGGACCAAACGGCCTTGCTCCGTCTGTTACTTTGGCAGATAACTTAAAAAAGCACGGTCTATCAATGAGAAGATTTAAAACGGGAACACCTGCAAGGGTTCTTGCGCAATCTCTTGACTATTCAAAGATGAAAGAAGAAAAGGGTGATGAACATATCATTCCTTTCTCATTTATGAATGACAGCTTGGAAAAAGAACAGATATCATGTTGGCTCACATATACTAATGAAAATACCCACGATATAATAAGAAGGAATTTTTCCAGATCGGCACTTTTCGGTGGTGAAATAGAGGGAATAGGTCCAAGATACTGCCCGTCAATCGAAGATAAGGTCAACAGATTTGCCGATAGAAAAAGACATCAGACATTTATAGAACCGGAAGGTTTGGATACAGATGAAATGTATGTTCAGGGCATGAGCACTTCTCTTCCGGAGGATGTACAGCTGGAATTTTATAAAACCATACCGGGACTTGAAAATGTCAGAATCACAAGACCGGCATATGCCATAGAGTATGATTCGATAGATCCTTTGACATTAAAGATGAATCTTGAATCAAGGATCATTGAAAATCTGTTTTGTGCAGGACAGTTTAACGGAAGCTCAGGATATGAAGAGGCGGCAGCCCAGGGCCTTATGGCGGGAATTAACGCAGTTCTTAAAATAGATCAAAAAAATCCGTTCATCCTAGACAGAAGCGAGGCTTATATTGGGGTTCTAATCGACGATTTAGTGGTTAAAGGTACTAATGAGCCTTATAGAATTATGACCAGCAGAGCCGAATATAGACTTGTTTTAAGACAGGACAACGCAGATACAAGGCTTACGGAGAAGGGATATCAGCTAGGACTAGTTAGTCAGGAAAGATATGACAAATACTTACAAAAAAAGGAAGCTGTTGAAAAAGAGGTTGAGCGCCTTGAAAATACCGAGGTATTACCAACGGAAGCAGAAGAATTTTTAATAAGTCTGGTAAGCACACCTTTAAAAAATAAAACAACCTTGGCAGAGCTTCTTAAAAGACCTGAGATTACTTATGAAAATCTGGAGGCGATAGATAATTATCCGGACCGACTTACCGGACATGCAGCAACGCAGCTCCAGGTGCAGATTAAGTATGCCGGATACATTGACAAGCAATTAAGCCAGATAGAGAAGTTTAAAAAACTGGAAAATAAAAAGCTCCCTCAGGATATTGTGTACGGAGAAATAGAAGGACTGCGTATAGAAGCTCGACAAAAGCTTGATGCAATTAAGCCTGTATCTGTGGGGCAGGCTTCGAGAATTTCAGGAGTATCACCGGCGGATATAAATGTTCTTCTTATATATCTTGAAAGAAACAGGAGATCTGGAAACAATGAAAACTGAATTGGTTAAATTTCTTGAAATGACAGGGAGATACAGCGATGAGGTCATGAAAAAACTCATGGGTTATATGCATGGAATCATTTCTTGGAACGAAAAGGTAAATCTCACAAATCTGACAGAGGAAGATGAATTTATAGAAAAACACTATATTGATTCACTTCTGTTATGGAATAGTGAATCCTTTAAAAAGGCCGATAAAATAATAGATGTGGGAACCGGCGGCGGTTTTCCTGGAGTGCCTTTGGCAATCCTATATCCGGAAAAAGAATTTGTACTTCTTGATTCCCTTAAAAAGAGATTAAATATAATAAATAGCCTAACCGATGAGCTTGGCATAAATAATGTCACTACTTTCCATGGGAGAGCAGAGGATGCGGCAAAGCAAAAGGACATGAGAGAGGCCTTTGGTTTATGTGTTTCAAGGGCGGTGGCAAATCTCACATCCCTTGCGGAGCTTTGCATACCATTTGTAAAGGTTGGAGGATATTTTGTAGCATATAAGGGGCCGGGAGCCTATGATGAGGCAAAGGAAGCGGAAAATGCCATAAATATACTGGGAGGTAAGTTAGAATCTATAACTGTTCCGGAGGGACAAAAAGAATCTGAACACACTCTCATAACAATTCTAAAAACTGCTAAGACCCCTGAAAAATACCCAAGAAAGGCAGGAGACCCTTTAAAAAAACCACTAAAATAAAGCGTATAAATGATGGATGTTTCACGTGAAACATCCATTTTTCTTTTTTCCTTTAAAAAAAATATATATTAGTGTATAATCAAATAGAAATGTAAAAAATAAGCAAGATCGGAGGCAAAAATGGGTAAAGCTATTGCTATATTCAACCAGAAAGGTGGAGTAGGTAAAACTACTACAAATATCAACCTTGCCGCATGTCTGGCCAATAAGGGCAAGAAGGTTCTTCTTCTGGATATTGACCCTCAGGGCAATACTACTAGCGGACTTGGCATTGACAAGAGAAGTATGGAATATTCCACATATGATCTTCTTATAGAAAAGGATTTCGACACACCGAAAGCCATTATAAAAACAGGTACAGAAGGGTTGGACCTGATTCCTGCAAGCGTAAGTCTTTCAGGGGCTGAAGTGGAATTGGTGAATGTGAAGGGAAGAGAGAAAAGGCTTAAAAAGGCCATGGATAAGGTGAAGAAAAAGTACGATTATATATTTATCGACTGCCCACCATCATTGGGTCTTCTCACAGTTAACTCCCTTACTGCCGTTGATTCGGTTTTAATTCCTATCCAGTGTGAATTTTATGCTCTGGAGGGAGTGGCACAGCTGATGAATACCATCGAAATCGTAAAGAAGAATCTCAACAGCAAGCTGGAAATAGAAGGAGTTATCCTGAGCATGTTTGACGGAAGGACAAACCTTTCTATTCAGGTGGTGGAAGAAGTAAAGAAATATTTCGGAAGAAAGGTATACACAACGGTTATACCTAGAAATGTACGCCTTGCAGAGGCGCCAAGCTATGGACTTCCTATAGTGGAATATGATCCTAGATCTACAGGAGCTGAAGCCTATAGGGAGTTTGCAGAGGAATTTCTTAAATCTGAAGGAGAAAAATAAACCATGGCAGTAAAGAAAAAAGGATTAGGCAGAGGCCTTGATTCGCTGATTATAAATACTGATATATCCCTTGAAGATACTGAAAAGGATGTTGAAATAGACGGCCTGAACAGACTGGATATAAACAGCATAAGACCAAACGAAAATCAGCCGAGAAAGGTATTTGATCCTGAAAAAATAGAAGAACTGGCAAATTCCATAAAGGAGCACGGAGTTATCCAGCCTATAGTGGTAAGGAACATGGGCGACGGATATGAAATTGTAGCCGGAGAAAGAAGATGGAGAGCTGCTAGAAAAGCGGGACTTAATGAAGTCCCTTGTATAGTAAGGGAACTTACAGATGAGCAGAATATGCTCTTTGCCATAATAGAAAATATGCAAAGAGAGGATTTAAATCCTATTGAAGAAGCTCAAGGTCTAGACAGAATGATAAAGAGCTTTGGACTTACTCAGGAAGAGGTTTCCAAAAGCGTAGGTAAAAGCAGACCGTATATTTCAAATTCCTTGAGACTTTTAAAACTTCCTGATGAGATAAAGGATATGATGTCTGAAAGGAAGCTTTCAGCAGGTCATGCTAGAGCTCTTATCAATATGGGAGATGAAGAAAAGCAGATAGAAGCAGCAAGACGCATAGTAAAAGAAGGTCTTTCTGTAAGAGATATAGAAAATCTTTCAAAGGAACAAAAGAAATCAAAAAGAGGAAGACCTGCGGCTAGAAGAGGAAAGTCTCCGGACGTTAAGCTTGTTGAAAGAGAGCTTATGGAAATTGTAGGTACAAAGGTAAATATAAATGAAGCCGGAAAAAAGAGTTCCATTGAGATAGAATGTCACGGCACAGAAGAACTGGAAAGAATAATCGAACTCTTAAAAACATTGAAATAGCAAGGACTGAAGAAGGAGTTTCATGTGAAACATATCGATGGTGACACACCGGTGATTGCGACGGAAGCTGATATCATCCTTAAAAAAGTCATTGCCCAGGCAAGAAAAGCAGGAATACCCGTAAGCGACAATATTGATAAAAATATTGTGATAAATAAGCGTGCAAAAACGCGTTTGGGAGCCTGTAGGATGAAGAAAAATGGAAGAAAAAAGCACTTCACTATCGAGATAGGAAGTGCTTTACTTGTCTGTGGCTATGAAGAAATTGCAGAGGTTATTGCCCATGAAGTGCTGCATACATGTAAAGGATGTATGAATCACGGAAACAAATGGAAAGAATATGCCCATGTAATGAACAGTCTTTACGGATACAATATAAAAAGAGGATATACAGCAGAGAACAAGACGCTTAAAATGGAATTAGATAAAAGGTATAGATACCTTATAAAATGTGATTCTTGCGGTGCGGAATTTAAAAGACAGAGAAAAACAAAACTTATAAAGAGTATAGAAAACTACCGATGCAGATGCGGCGGAAAACTGCATGTGACGGAGATTGAAAGGAACGGTTAGGCATATGGGAAAGATTGCTGATATGAGCATAAAAGAGTATTTGGATATTTTAAAGACAGATGCACCCGCTCCGGGAGGCGGAGGAGTAAGCGGACTTACTGCTGCTCAGGGTATATCTCTTACACTTATGGTAATTGAACTCACCTTAGGCAAGAAAAAATATGAAGAATACATGGAAATCATTGAGAAATCAAGGGAAAGAGCACTTGAATTGTATGAAGAACTGGCTGTAGCAGCAGATGAGGACAGAGAGGTATTTTTAAAGCTTTCGGAAGCCTATGCTCTTCCTAAAGAAACAGAGGAAGAAAAGAAAATTAAACAGCAGATACTGGGCGAAAGATCCCTTGCGGCAACAGAAGCGCCGTATAAAGTAATGGAACTTTCATTAGAAGGGCTTGAAATAACAGAAAAGCTCGTGGGCAAAAGCAATAAGATGGCTGTAAGTGATTTAGGAGTGGCTGCTGCATGTTTTCTTGCTGCATGTAAAAGCGCATGGCTCAATGTAAAAATAAACCTTCCTTATCTCACTGATAAAGATAGGGCACAGGCCTTTGAAAAAGGCGGCAGAAATATTTTAGAAAAAGTCACAGAACTCTCGGAAAAAATATATGACGCAGTAGAAAAAGAAATATAAAAGCATGAATATAAAAGAAGAAAAAAGAATTTTAAGGGCAAAAATGCTGGAAAAGCGAAAGAACCTATCGGAAGAATATATTAGGATTTCTGATAAAAAAATATGCGAAGAGGTTTTAAAACTGTCAGAGCTTAAAAAGGCAGAAACGATTTTTTGCTATGTCAGCACACCGGAGGAAATAGATACCCAAGGGCTCATAAGGGAGTTGTTTAAAATTGGCAAAAGGGTTGCCGTTCCCAGATGTGAAGGGAAAGGTTTAATGAGGGCTTATGAAATAAATAGTCTTGAAGAATTGCAGCCCGGTGCCTTTGGGATTATGGAGCCGAAGGAAGAATGCCCTTTAGTGGCTCCTAGTGAAATTGATATGGCGGTAATTCCCTGTCTTGCCTGCAGCAAAGACGGAAAAAGACTGGGATACGGCGGAGGTTTTTACGACAGATATCTGGAAAATACAAAATTTGATAGGGTAATTTTATGCAGAGAAAAACAGCTTATATCTAAAATCCCTACCGATAAATGGGATCAGCCAATGAATATTATTATTACTGAAAGGGGAGAATATAAAATGGCAGATAAAAAATTGATAGGAACATTTTTTGAAACTGCGAGCAGCGCAGTAATCGAATGTCTTGGAAGGACAGGAATGGATTATGTAATCATCGATACGGAGCATGGTTATTTCACAGAAGACAGCGTAGTCGATTATATAAGAAGCGCTGAAAATGTTGGAATTTTGCCATATGTAAGAATCGGGGATTTCAGAAGGCCGTATGTTTTGAGAATGGCTGACATAGGGGCAAGAGGTCTTATAATTCCAAATATCAAGACTCCAGAGCAGGTAAAGGAAATAGTTTCCCATGCAAAATTTACACCTATAGGCGACAGAGGCTTTTGTCCTACAAGAATAAGTGGATGGGGAGCTGACCAGTGGGCTGCCGATAACAACAATTACATGGAAGAGTGCAACAGGAGACTTAAGGTTATACCTCAGTGTGAGACAAATGAAGCCTTTGAAAACATAGAGGAAATCGCATCCATTGAAGGCGTGGATGGAATATTCATAGGACCTTGCGATCTGTCAATTTCCCTGGGAGTACCTCTGCAGTTTGACTCGCCGGTGCTGCTTGATGCCATTGAAAAGATTCTTAACACATGTAAAAAATACGGAAAAGAATCCTATATCTTTTGCGGAGATAAAGAAACTGCAGCAGTGAGATTAGAGCAGGGCTTTGATGCTGTTGCCTGCGGACTTGACGCATCGGTTCTTACAGCAGCCTATAAAGACATTGTGGATTCCCTCAGATAGGGGACAAAGGTATTTACAATTACCGGGATTTGTTTTAAAATAGACTACGGACATAATAGATATGCTCCTATAGTCTAATGGTTAGGACATCGGGTTCTCATCTCGACAATCTCGGTTCGACTCCGGGTAGGAGTACCAGCAAATGAAAAAAGCAACTATCGTTAAGATGGTTGCTTTTTTTCGTAACAAACAAAAGGATTGGATTGATTAGTATTGTCTAATACGAAATCATGTTAGCACCACCTTACATATTTGTCAATATACAAAAAAATTTGTTGTAAAACATGGGAAAACAAGTGTTGACAAAAATGGTTTTTGTAGTAAAATGAAAAATGAATTAGGCGCGACTAACAATATAAGGAGTGGATAAACAATGCAACTTACAGAGGCCAATATAGGTGAAACTTATATAATACAAGATATAGTAACAGATGATGAGGAACTTAAATCCTTCCTGTTTTCGTTGGGTTGTTACAGTGGGGAACCGATTACTGTTATCTCCCACCTAAGGGGAGGATGCGTGGTTTCAATTAAAGACGGAAGATACAATATAGATAAGGGCATCGCCGGATCAATCTTGATATAATTTGATATATTGATTTTAAGGTCGTTTAAAAAGTTAACGGCGAGAGAATCGCCGTTTTTTCAAAAATATAGGTTAGTGCTTTCTAACCACATGGCAATTAAACATTTAAAAGAGAGGAGAAAACAACATGAGAATTGCTTTGGCCGGCAATCCTAACAGCGGCAAAACTACAATGTACAACGCCCTGACAGGAAGAAATGAACGAGTTGGTAACTGGGCCGGTGTTACCATCGGGAGCATAGAAAGTCCTGTAAAAAAGGAATATGCAAATAATTCGGAAGAGCTGATATTAGTGGATCTTCCGGGCGCTTATTCGATGTCTCCGTTTACTCCGGAGGAAAGCATCACCAGTAAATATGTCAGAGATGAAAATCCAGATGTTATTATAAACATCGTTGATGCGACAAATTTAAGCAGAAGCTTGTTCTTTACAACACAGCTTCTGGAACTGGGCATACCTGTGGTAGTTGCTTTAAATAAAAGCGATCTTAATGAAAAGCAGGGGACAGATATCAATGTTAAAAACCTTTCTGAAAAGTTAGGCTGTCCGGTAATAAACACGGTATCAACTTCTTCGGATAAAAAGGGATTAAAGGATGTCATTGAAGCGGCAGCTAAGCTCAATGGCGTAGGACAGAAGGCCCCTTATCTCCAAGCGGAAATAGATCTTAATGATAAGCACGCTGTAGAAGCAGAGGACAGAAAGCGTTTTGCTTTTGTAAATGATATCGTAAAAGCGACAGAAACCAGAAAGGTTCTTACTAAAGAAAAGAATAAATTTGATAAAATTGATGCAATACTTACAAATAAGGTGGCAGGAATACTGATATTTGCCCTTGTGATGTGGGGAGTATTCTGGGTGTCACAGGCATGGCTGGGACCTCTGATTGCAGACTGGCTTGTGGCATATATCGAACAGTTCCAGGGATGGGTGGCAGGCCTTCTGGAAAGCAGTCCTGCAATATTGTCGGCACTATTGGCTGACGGCATAGTCGGCGGTGTAGGAGCCGTAATCGGCTTCTTGCCTCTGGTAATGGTAATGTACTTCCTAATTGCTATGCTGGAAGACTGCGGATATATGGCTCGTGTAAGTATAGTAATGGACCCTATTTTTAAGAGAGTAGGTCTTTCGGGAAAATCCGTTATTCCTTTTGTTATAGGTACAGGATGTGCTATTCCGGGTATCATGGCCAGCAGAACCATAAGGGATGAAAGGGAAAGAAGAGCAACAGCGATGCTCACTCCATTTATGCCTTGTGGCGCAAAGCTTCCGGTAATTGCATTGTTTGCAGGAGCTTTCTTTGCAGACGCGTCATGGGTAGGCCCTCTGATGTATTTTGTAGGTATTTTCCTGATACTTTTAGGGGCGCTTCTCGTAAAGCAGATTACAGGACATAAATACAGAAAATCCTTCTTCATTATGGAAATGCCTGAATACAAGCTGCCTAGCCTTAAGAGAGCTACTTTCTCAATGCTTAACAGAGCAAAGGCGTACATAATTAAGGCGGCCACTATAATCCTGGTTTGCAACGCAGCAGTGCAGATTATGCAGACATTTAACTGGCAGTTCCAGGTTGTGGAAGAAGGAATGGAGGATACATCCATACTGGCAAGCATCGCTTCACCGTTTGCAGTTCTGCTGATACCTCTGGGATTTGGAGTATGGCAGCTAGCAGCAGGAGCGATTACAGGATTTATCGCTAAAGAAAATGTAGTAGGTACACTGGCAGTGGTATACGGTGTTACAAACTTCATTGACACCGATGAACTGGCACTGGTAGGCGGTGCAGGAGATGTGGCAGCAGTCTTTGGACTTACATCTGTAGCGGCTCTTGCTTACCTGATGTTCAATCTGTATACGCCTCCTTGCTTTGCAGCGATAGGTGCCATGAACTCTGAAATGCAGAGCAAAAAATGGCTCTGGGCAGGTATAGGTCTGCAGCTTGGAACAGGCTATACAGTTGCATTCTTGGTATATCAGATAGGAACTCTCATCACTACAGGTTCCCTCGGAAACGGATTTGTACCGGGACTCATAGCTGTACTTGCATTTGTGGCTATACTGACTATAATAGTTAAGAGATCAAAAGCAAAGGTTAACAGTGAATATGCTCTTCACAATAAAGGAGTAGAACAGGCATGATTGTAAATGTAATTGCTGTATTGATAATAGTAGCGTGTCTTGCAGCTGCGATAACATATATGGTTAGAGCAAAAAAACGAGGCGTAAAGTGCATTGGTTGCTCTGCGGGAGGTTGCTGCTCTGGCGGTAATCATAAACATGAGGGCGATTGTTGCTGTAGTGCTCACGAAAAATCAGTGGAAAGCAGAACTTCTCATATTGGATAAAGAGTAAAATAGTACAATCTAAGTTTAAGCCGGTATTTTCAAGATACCGGCTTTGTTTGTTAAAATAATTAGTGTCAAATTTTCAAAAAAAGTATATACTTGTAATATCAGATTTTAAGATGGGAGAAGTTAATTATGCAGATAAAAGAATCCGCTGAAAACTATCTGGAAGCAATCTTGGTGCTAGGAGAAAAGCTGGAGTTTGTAAGGGCTGCGGACATATGCAATTATTTTGGATATTCAAGGCCGACGGTTTCTGCAGCAATAAAGCAGTTTAAAGAAAACGGATATGTGGATGTTGACGGTAAAAATCATATAACCTTAACAGATAAGGGTATGAAGATAGCAAAAAATATATATGAAAAACATGAAACAATCGCTAAGATACTAATGTCAATCGGTGTAAAGGATCAGACCGCATACGAGGATGCGTGCCGGCTTGAACATGGACTGAGCGATGAGAGTTTTTATGCACTTAAAAAGCATTTTAACATCAAATAATGTAAAACATATTTAAATAATAAGAGATAAAATCGTATATCCAACTTCGATTCGAAGTTGGTTTTTTTGTGCTGAAAAGTTTTAAAATTATCATAAGAAGCTAAATATTCTAAAAATATTGAAAACTATTAATAAAATTGTTAATATATAAAACAATAGAGAAAAAAGAGTTTAATAATAGATTTTAATTGGAAAGAAAGGAGATTAAAACAAATAGTTATTTATTATTGTACAACTGAATATG